>OLPW01000093.1_pt1 | contig 97005 bp, 91 predicted proteins | sample 1672161 | NCBI WGS metagenome assembly OLPW01 (sample SAMEA3136654, study PRJEB25190) | human gut metagenome
CACCCCACTTCTTAGATAGTATATCATACTGTCTAACAAATGGGGTGCAGTTCAAATTTGTCACGGGAATTTCAAAAATTTTTCTTTAAATCACCTTTTCCGCGTCGAACATGCCCTGCAGCAGCTCAAGTCCGGGGCGGTAGAGCCGGTTCACGGTCCAGCAGCTTATCCCCGCGAGGCCGTATTCGTTCACCAGCTCCAGCCGCGCGCGGACACTGCGCGCATCCTCGAACCACACCACGCGCCGCACGCCGGCGGCGTCGGTGTACGTGAAGAACGGCGCCTGCGCGGTGCGGTCGAATTTTATCTCCGCTCCTGCCGAGGCCGCAAGATTCATCGCCGCCGCGTTTGAGATGACCGTCGCCGCATCGCCCTGCCGCCATGGCAGCCGCCACGAGTAGCCGTAGTTTGAAAAGCCCATGAGAATTTTCCCCGGCGGTATCTCGCCCACGGCATATTCCAGCACCCGCCGCATACGGTTCACCGGCGATACGGCCTGCGGCGCGCTGTACGTGTAGCCCCATTCGTAAGTCATTATTATCACGCGGTCGGCATACCTGCCGTGAGCGGCGTAGTCGTGCGCGGTGTACAGCAGCCCCTCCTGCTCGGCGCTCTCCTTCGGGGCAATGGCAGTGCTGAGGAAGTAGCCGCGCGGGTGCAGCTCGTCGGCGGCGCGGCGGAGAAACTGGCTGTAACTGTCGCGGTCGTAGGGGTAGACATATTCGATGTTGAAATTGACGCCGTAATAATTCTTCATGCGCAGCACGGAGAAGATATTCTCGAACAGCGCGTCCTGCACAGTCTTATCCGTGAACAGCGCGTGGGCAATCTCGCCGGAGAAACCGCCGGAGCGGCCGAGATTGGTCACGGTCAGCAGCGGCGCGGCATTGTCCGCGTAGGCCGCCGCGATCATCCGCGCGTCCTCTATCGGCAGCAGTCCGCCCGCCGCATCCGCCTGATAACAAAACGGGCAGAAAAACGTCAGATACGACATGGTCTCCGCCATTACTGCGTCAGATATGGCGGGGTAAGCGTAGGCGTTGACCTCTATCGCGCGTCTGTCCGCCGTGCCACCAGGAACGAGCAGCGCCATGCCGGGCACAAGCCGCGCGGGGTCGTTGAGCTGGTTTATCCGCGCCAGCTCCGCCGCGTCCGTTCCGTACCGGCGGGCGATGCCGTAAAGGCTGTCTCCGCCGCGCACAACATATATCTCCATAAGCTCTCCTTTCACGATCTCCGATTGCTGATATATTATATATATTCGTGAACGGCGCATTTTTGCAGGGCGATTCCCACGCGGGATAAAGCCTCTGCACCTTATGGGCAATATAAACGAAAACCTCCGCACACTGTTGTGTACGGAGGTTCGCGTTGTGGATTTAATTCGGCTTCATTTTCCGGATTATATTGTGATTGCGCCGGAGCCATTAATCTTTCAATACTATCTTGCTGCCGTTTACTGTCACACTATATTGCGAATCAAGGTCAGTAATATGGGCATAGTACGTGACAAAAGTTTTTCCAAGAGCATCATCGGTTCTTTCGAGCGGATAAAACTCAGTGTTATATTCGTCCGATATAGTTAACTTTTCACCATTTGTGTCAGAAACGGTCACAAAATAATCGTTTGTGTGCTTGTATTGATAAACATATACGACAACACCGTCGGAAAACTTCTGAACTATTCTCTTTGTTTCCGAGCCAATTCCTATCTTCCATCCATTTGCCGTTTTAGGTACAATCAGATACGTGTCAGAATCCTTTTTGCGATCAATAATGAAGTCGCAATTATCTCCCTTAACCACAAGTTCAATATTTGATTTCCCTGAATTAAAATACTCATATGCTTCTTTCGGCGAATCAAAAGTCACAAAGAAATTTTCAATTGGCAGGAAGGACAATACAGTAACCAATATCACAGATAAGCCCGCAAAAACAGCATACAGAATGTGTTTGCGCGCTGTCTTGTACGTCTTTATCACCGCAATTGAGCTCACAAGAAAGATAAACCCAATTATCAACCTAATGATCATATACATTGTGCTATATCCTCCCATCAATTGACGGTCACTTCCGTAGTTTTCTTGTTTCCAGATTACCAAATCCGGAGTTTTCTGTCAACTTTCCGCAGCGCAAGCGGGACGGAAATTTCAGCACGATTCAGCACGATTCCGGCCGCGATTTCAAATATATATTCGTGAAAATGCTGTATTTGCAATCTCGGATATATATGCTATAATATTCTATATATTTATAGTATCGGTTAACAAGGGCAGACACGCCTGACAGCGCGTCTTTCCGTCTCGTCAGAAGAAGCTTGCACCGTTCCGCTTCCGCCTCGCGGCAAAAGCTGCACTCTGCAATCTCCTTCTTCCTTCTCAAATCAAACCCACTTCGTTGGGCTTTGATTTGAATTATAGAAGGGCGGCAGCCCGTCTGCGTCTCAAAAAACAAAAATCACTCAAAAATCCATCCCTGTCAGGTGCGAAGCAGTTTTGGCGGAGCAGAAATGTGGCCAGACGATGAAAAGGCCGAAGAGAATACTCTCCGTATTGTCAAGGACTTTGAAGAAGTATGGACGCATTTCTGCCCGCCAAAACCGTGTTTTCCCTTGTCAACCGATACTAAGGAATCGAGGTTTATTTATATGGCACAGAACGTTATCCCCAAGCGCAGTGAAGTCCCTGAGGAATTCACTTGGAACCTCAAGGACATGTTTGAGAGCGACGAAGCATGGTTTGCCGAGTACGAAGCGCTCAAGGAAATGCCCGCCCGCATCGCGGCTTTTCAGGGCAAGCTCGGCGAGAGCGCCGAAACGCTGCTTGAATCCTTCCGCCTTGACGACGAGATAAGCACCCGCCTGAGCCGCCTCTACGGCTACGCGAGCTGCAAGGGTGATCAGGACACCGGCGACAACTACTATCAGGACATGCGCGGCAAGGCCATGAGCACCTACGTCGCCATCGCAAGCGCCGCCGCGTACCGCACCTCCGAGATAATGGCCATTCCTGAGGACACGCTGAACCTGTTCTACACCGTGCAACCGGAGCTGGAGACCTACCGCCGCAGCCTGTACCAGATCCGCCGCCGCGCCGCGCACATCCTCTCCCCCAAGGAGGAGACCCTGCTGGCCGCCGCGGGCGAGATGGCAGACTCTCCGGAGAGCATCGGCAGCGTATTCCGCAACGCGGAGCTGCGCTTCCCCGAAGTCGAGGACAAGGACGGCGTGAAGCATCAGCTCACCAACGGCTCCTTCGTCCCCCTGCTCGAGAGCAGCGACCGTGTGCTCCGCCGCAACGCTTTCGAGACTTACTACAACCGCCTCGGCGAATACAAGAATACCATCGCCGCGACGCTTGACGCACAGTTCAAGCAGCTTCGCTTCTTCGCCGGCGCACGTAAATATGAGACCACCCTCGCCGCGTCTCTCGACGCCACCGAGGTTCCCGTCGAGGTATATCTGAACCTCATCGACGCCGTCCACGCGAACATGGACAAGATGTACAAGTACGTCGCCCTGCGCAAAAAGCTGCTCGGCGTGGACGAGCTGCACATGTACGACGTGTACACCCCGATCGTCGCCGACGCCGCGGAGAAGATCAGCTATGAGGACGCGAAGGCGACCGTGCTTGACGCTCTCCATGTTCTGGGTGACGACTATGTAGAGCTGCTGAAGGAAGGCTTCAACAACCGCTGGATCGACGTTTACGAGAACGTCGGCAAGCGCGGCGGCGCGTATTCCTCCGGCAACTCCCAGCCGCACCCCTACGTGCTTCTCAACCACAAGGACACCCTTGACAGCATGTTCACCCTCGCGCACGAGATGGGTCACGCGCTGCACAGCTACCACAGCACCAAGTACCAGCCCACCTGCACCAACGGCTACGTGATCTTTGTCGCCGAGGTCGCCTCCACCTGCAACGAAGTCCTGCTCATGCGCTATCTGCTCGGCAAGACCACCGACAAGAAGGAGCGCGCATACCTCATCAACCACTTCATGGATCAGTTCAAGGGCACCGTGTACCGCCAGACGATGTTCGCGGAATTCGAGCTTGAGATGGGCCGCATGTCCGAGCGCGGCGAGGCGCTCACCGCCGATGCGCTCTGCGCGAAGTATCACGAGCTGAACAAGCTCTACTTCGGCCCCGACATGATCTCCGACGACGGCATCGCGCTTGAGTGGGCACGCATCCCGCACTTCTTCTACAACTACTACGTGTTCCAGTACGCGACCGGCTTCTCCGCCGCGGTCGCAATTGCGAACCGCATTCTGGCCGAGGGCGCGCCCGCGGTCGCGGACTATAAGAAGTTCCTCTCCGGCGGCAGCAGCACCGATCCTATCAGCCTGCTGAAGATAGCGGGTGTTGACATGAGCAGCCCCGCCCCCGTCAACTCCGCTCTCCAGCTCTTCGGCGAGCTTGTCGACGAGATGGAAGCTCTCGTTGACTGAGCGATATAACAAAAACCACAGGCATCACGTTTTTGTCGTGATGCCTGTGGTTTTTCATTCCGTCACCGGCAGGCTGCATTGGCCGCCGGTGCAGATATAAAACTGCGCCTTTCCGCCGCGCGGCGCGCAGTCCGCCGTGAACGGTGCGGCCGCTGCGAGCGTCTCCGCCGAGGACGGGGTTTTCAGCAGCACCTCAAGCTCCGGCGCATACTTCGCGCGCACCGCCGCGAGCATGGCGGGCTCTTCCTCGTCCGCCGCCGCGCACACAAGCTCCTTCGTCGGGTAGATAAGCTCCATCATCGCGCACAGTGCAAAGGCCATCCCCGCGGGCTGCTCCGCGCCGTATCCGGCCATGAACTCCAGCTGTTTCTCCGTCGCCGCGCGCCAGCGTTCCTCGCCGGTCAGCCGCGCCAAGCTCACAAATAGCTGCGCCGCCGCGCTGTTGCCGGACGGCATCGCGCCGTCAAACACCTCCATCGGCCGCGTTATCAGCTGCTCCGCGTCCTGCGCGGTGCGGTAGAATCCGCCGCTCGGGGCGGCGAAGCGCGCGGTTATCTGCTCCGCCTGCTTCGCGGCGGAAATTATATGCACGGGGTCGAAGCTCGCGCGGTACAGCTCAAGGAAGCCCAGCGCGCTGAACGCATAATCGTCAAGCTGCGCGGGGAAGCGGGTCTCCCCGCCGTATGCGCAGGCGCGCATATCCGCGCCGAGGCCGAAGCCTGAGCGCATGAACTCCGCCAGCCTTTCGGCGGCGGCGAGATACCGGCTGCTGTCGAAAGCTCGCGCTGCGCGGGAGAGCGCCATGAGCATCAGGCCGTTCCACGAGGCCAGAAGCTTGGTGTCCGCCGCCAGCGGCGTCCGCTCCGCGCGGTAGTCGCGCAGGCGCTCGCGGAACTCCGCGTAGCCCTCTGGGACGAAGTTCCAGCGCGTGTTCAGCAGCAGATTCGGGATATTCTTCCCGTGGAAATTGCCCTCATCGGTGATGTCGTAGCACTCGCAGAAGTGCCGCCCGTCGTCCTCGCCGAGCAGCTTTTTGACCTCGGCTGGGGTGAAGAGATAGTGCGCGCCCTCCTCGCCGCCGCTGTCCGCGTCCTGCCCGCAGTAGAATCCGCCGCTGTCCGCGCGCAGCTCGCGCAGGCAGTAATCCAGCGTCGCCTCCGCGACCTGACGGTACAGTGCCATGCGGCTGTTCTGCCACGCCTCGGTATAGCATAGCGCAAGCATCGCGTTGTCGTACAACGTCTTTTCAAAATGCGGCGCGAGCCACTCGCGGTCGGTCGAATACCGCGCGAAGCCGCCGCCGAAATGGTCATATATGCCGCCCTTGTACATCTGCCGCAGCGTATTTTCAAGCTCTTCCTTCGCGGCCTTGTCTCTGGTATGATAGGCGTAGCGCTGCAGGAATATCAGGTCATGCGCCGAGGGGAACTTCGGCGCGCTGCCGAAGCCGCCGTATTCGGCGTCATAGCTCGCGGCGAGCTGCCCCGCGGCTTTTTTCAGCAGCTCTTCATTCAGCGGCGCGGGCTCCGTCCGCGGCATCGCGCGCAGCGCCGCCGTGACGTCGCGTCCCGCGCGCAGCAGCTCTTCCCTACTGCCGCTCCATTTTCCGGCCACAGCGCGCAGCAGCTGCAAAAGCCCGATCCGCCCGCCGACGCCGTTCTTCGGCAGATACGTCCCCGCAAAAAACGGCTGCTGCTCCGGCGTCATTATGATCGTCAGCGGCCAGCCCGCGCCGCCGGTGAGCGCCTGACACACGCGGAGATACACCGCGTCCACGTCCGGCCGCTCCTCCCGATCCACCTTCACGGCGACGAAGTACCGGTTCAGCACCTCCGCGACCTGCAAGTCCTCGAACGATTCGTGCGCCATCACATGGCACCAATGGCAGGTCGAATACCCGATGCTCAGGAACACCGGCTTGTCCTCCCGCCGCGCCTTTTCAAAGGCCGCCGCGCCCCACGGATACCAGTCCACTGGGTTCTCCGCGTGCTGAAGCAGATATGGGGATTTTTCGTTTATCAAAGAGTTGCTCATGCCGCTCCTCCGAAATTCATATTATAGATTTATTATATCCGTTTCCCGCGGTTCTTGCAAGCGCAGCGAAAATTTTACAGCAGGGCTTGAAATACGCCGCGCGCTGTACTATTATACATTTCATATTTCTAATTTAAATTGTTAAATTTAGTATCAGTTGTCAAGGTCTTTGAAGAAGTATGGGCGCATTTCTGCCCGCCAAAACCGTATCTGCCCTTGTCAACCGATACTAGGAGGCTGCAAGATGAAAATAACATGGCACGGCCACGCCTGCTTTTCAATAACTCACGACGGCTATACCGTCGTTATCGACCCGTACAACGCCGACTATACCGCGGGCTACCCCAAACTCCATCTCAAGGCCGACAAGCTGCTCATCAGCCACGAGCACTACGGCCATAACTGCCGCGAGGCCGTCACCCTGTCGGGGCGTCCGGAGTCGGACTGCCCATTCGAGATAAGCACGCTTGAGGTGTCGCACGACAGCGTATGCGGCATCATGCGCGGCATGTGCCTGATACACATTCTTGAGGTCGACGGGCTGAAGGCCGTCCACATGGGAGACGTCGGCACCCAGCTCCACAGCGGCGAGATCGGGCGCATATTCGGCGCGGACGCGCTGATGATAACCGCCGGCAGCTGCACCGGACTTCCCGCGCAGGAATCGTGGCGGCTGACGGAGGAGGTCTTCCCGAAGGTCATCATCCCCATGCACTACCGCGACGGCAACCGCGGCGCGCGGCGGCTTGAACATATCGACGCTTTCACGGACTACTTTGAAGCGCCCGAAATGATACATTATTATCAAACCAACAGCATAATTATTGACCACGATTCCGAACCGCAGGTCGCGGTGCTTAAATACATGGGTTGAGCCGCGCGGCGGTGATTGACAAAACAATGTCAGGAGTATCAAGCTTTTTCGCGGCTTCGGGTATTTACTAAACCGCTGTTTTGTGCTAATGTAAATATACCGTAAAAAGGGTAATATCATAAAGGAGGCAGAAAAATGGTTAATTATGCAGACAGAATGAATGAATTGAAAGCCTCGGACGTACGCGAGCTGCTCAAGCTCACCGCCCGTCCGGAGGTCATCTCCTTTGCCGGCGGCATGCCCGCGCCGGAGCTTTTCCCGGTTGACGATATCAACACCGCTACCGCCGCCGTCCTGCACGAGAACGGCCGCGCCGCGCTTCAGTACGGCCCCACGGAGGGCTACCTGCCCCTGAGGAAGCAGATCGCCGATCGCCTCGCCGCGAAAAACGGCATCCACACGGACGCAGACCACATAATGATAACTGCGGGCAGCCAGCAGGGTCTGGACTACTGCGCGCGCCTCTTCCTGAACCCCGGCGACGTGGTCGTGATGGAAAGCCCGTCCTACCTCGGCGCTATCAGCGCGTTCAAGCCCTGTCAGCCGAAGTTCGTCGAAGTCCCGACTGACGACGGCGGCATGATAATGGAGGAGCTTGACCGCATCCTCGCCACCACCGAAAACGTGAAGATGATCTACGTCATCCCCGATTTCCAGAACCCCAGCGGACGCACATGGTCTCTTGAGCGCCGCAAGGCTTTCATGGAGGTCGTGAACAAGTATGAGGTTCCCGTTATCGAGGATAACCCCTACGGCGAGCTGCGCTTCAAGGGCGAGTTCCTGCCCGCACTCAAGACGATGGACACCAAGGATCTCGTGATCTACCTCGGCACCTTCTCCAAGATCCTCGCCCCCGGCTACCGTCTCGGCTGGATATGCTGCGGTTCCGATATATTCGACAAGATGACGCTCATCGCGCAGGCCGCCGTGCTTCAGACCGCCACCATCTCCATGATGGTCGTCTCCAAGTACCTCGATATGTTCGATCTCGACGCGCATGTCCAGAAGATCCGCGATACATACCGTCACCGCTGCGACCTGATGATCTCGACCATGGATGAATACTTCCCGAAGGAAGCCAAGTTCACCCGCCCCGAAGGCGGCCTGTTCACATGGGTTGAGATGCCGGAGTACGTCAACACCCGCGACATGGCGGCCGACGCGCTGGCGCTCAACGTTGCGTTCGTCCCCGGCGACGGCTTCTTCCCCAACGGCGGCAACTTCCACTGCCTGCGCATGAACTATTCCAACATGCCAGACGACAGGATCGTCGAGGGCGTGAAACGCCTCGCGGAGGTTATGAAAAAATACATCAAGTAAAAGGAACGGAATTCTATGGAGCTTGGTATAAAGGGCACTGCCGAAACGGTAGTCGTCTATGAGAATACCGCCGCCGCGGTCGGCAGCGGCGCGCTTGAGGTCTTTTCCACGCCCAGCATGATAGCGCTGATGGAGAAGGCGTCCAGAGAACTGGTGCAGCCCTATCTCGAAGAGGGACAGAGCACCGTCGGCACGCGCCTTGAGGTCTCGCACGTTGCGGCTTCCCCGATCGGCGCGCACATCCACGCGGAGAGCACGCTGGTCGAGATCGACCGCCGTATGCTGACCTTCGAGGTGAAGGCATATGCAGACGGAGAGCTGATCGGCGAAGGCCGTCACCAGCGCTGCATCATCTACGCCGAGCGCTTCATGGAAAAAGCGCTGGCAAAGCAGAAAAAGGCTTGAATCAAAAGCTCCCTGCGGGGCATCCCGCTGGGAGCTTTTTTATATTTCAACTGCTCACGCTTCAAATATGATCGGCCGGCCATCGGATCTTATGCGGCTGTCCTTGACCGTGACGCGCGAGCTGTCTATAAGGTTCTCGTATTCGCCGTCCGACGCCTCGATCTTTACCTCCGCGCATTCGGAGCGCAGGCTGAACACGCCGAAGAAGCGCTTCCCATCTCCTCCGCGTTCGAGCACGGCGATATTGTGCTCGTCGTCCGCCGAAGCGACGAAGTAGTCCGCGCAGCCGAAGCGGCGCTTTATCCCATGCAGCCGCGCCAGCAGCGCGCTCATATCGCGCCCCGTATCGCGGTCGATCGGCTCCCGCTCAAACAGGCTCGGCAGATGGCTGTTCTCAAACTCCTGTCCGGCGTATATCAGGGTCGTGCCCTTGAGAAAATACAGGAACGCCGTGTAGTTCACGAGATCGCACTCCCGCTCCACGGACGAGCATATACGCGGCTGATCGTGGTTCTCAAGGAAGCGCAGCTTGTTATAATTTGCGGGATAGATAGCTTCCTGGAAATTCAGCATGTCGAGATAATAGCTCAGCACTGCCTCCCCGCGCAGATATTTGTCAAAGGCCTCGCGCACGTCGTATTCATATTCGATGTCGAAGGCTTCGAACTCATCATAGTCCAGCGCGGAATATATCCCCTGCCTGCGCGCAAAGCAGCCGAAGCCCCGATGCACGGTCTCCGCGAGCCATATGCAGTCCGGATTGACCTTTTCGACCGCGGCGCGCGCCTCCAGCCAGAACTCCAGCGGCACGAACGACGCCACATCGCAGCGGAAGCCGTCGACTATCCCTGCCCACATCACGAGCGACTCTATCTGATAATCCCACAGTTCGCGTTTGCCGTAGTCGAGATCAATAACATCCGCCCAGTCGCCTATCTTGTTGCCCGGACGCCCATCCGCGCCGTGGTAGAACCACTCCGGATGCTCCCGAAACAGCGTGGAATCAGGCGAGGTGTGGTTATATACCACGTCTATCATGCATTTCATGCCGCGCGCGTGTATCTCGTCCACGAGTGCGCGGAAATCCTCCATTGTGCCGTACGCAGGGTTTACCTCGCGGTAATCGCGATTCGCGTAGGGACAGCCGAGACTGCCTTTCTTCCCCTCTACCCCGATGGGATGAATGGGCATGAACCAGATAATATCCGTCCCCAGCGCCTTGATGCGGTCAAGATCGGGAATCACCGCGCGGAAGGTTCCCTCCGGCGTATGGCTGCGGACATAGATTGAATAGATAACCTGTCTCTGAAGCTTTGGATCGGTATGTGCGGCCATGGCTTTCTCCTCCTTGATTTTCTCTGAGCTATAAATTATAATAATCAGAAATTACGGTTTTTTCAAGTACAAGCTGTAAATATAAAGAAAGAAGATCATAACCTATGGACAAAACTTATTCCGATTACGCGGCCTCAAAAACCGTAGAACTGCTTGGTATCGACAGTCCCACCGGCTTCACCGCGAAGGCCGCAGAATGGGTGAAGGCTCAGTTTGAAGCCCTCGGCTACACTGCAAGCATCACAGAAAAGGGCGGCGTGCTCATCGAACTCGACGGCGAGAATGCTGCCGACGCGCTGCTGCTCGAGGCTCACACCGACACGCTCGGTGGAATGGTGGCCGAGATCAAGAGCAACGGCCGCCTCCGCCTGACTAATCTCGGCGGGCTGTGCGCCGCAAACTGCGAGACTGAGAACGCGCGGCTGTACACCCGCGGCGGCGCGGTCATCGAGGGTACGCTCCAGCTCTGCAATGCCTCCATCCATGTCAACGGCGACTTCGCCGACACCAAGCGCAACTTCGACACGACCGAGCTTGTGCTGGATGAGGACGTCAAGTCCGCCGAAGATACCCGCGCGCTCGGCGTCGAGGTCGGCGACTTCGTGTGCTTTGACCCGCGCACGAGGATAACAAAATCCGGATACATAAAGAGCCGTTTCCTGGACGACAAGCTCTCCGTCGGCATTCTGCTCGGCCTTGCGAAATACATGAAGGACACCGGCGCGAAGCCTGAGCGCCGCGTCTACGCGCACATCACCGTATACGAAGAGGTCGGCCATGGCGGCGCAGGCTCCGTTCCCACGGGCGTGACCGAGGCGATAAGCGTCGACATGGGCTGCATCGGCGACGGGCTTCAGTGCACTGAGAGACAGGTGTCCATCTGCGCGAAGGACTCTGGTGGCCCTTACAGCTACGAGGTGGTCGGCAAGCTAATAGACGCCGCAAAGGCCGAGGGTGCGGACTACGCGGTCGATGTATACCCGCACTACGGCTCCGACGTGGAGGCCACACTCGGCTCCGGCTGCGACATCCGCCACGGGCTTATCGGCGCGGGCGTCTACGCGAGCCACGGCTACGAGCGCAGCCATCTCGACGGCGTTTACAACACGCTGAAGGTGCTGAAGGGCTATCTCAAAATATAAATTTATATTATGTTGAATACTCTGCGCGATTCTGTTATAATTCTTCTATAAAACTCCAAATGCGAGGAGATAAAAATGGCTCTCGATCAAAAATATTTTGACGACATCAATATCGACGTCGTCAAGAAAAAATATTATAACGCCAACAAGGTCAACGCCGTGCTGGAGGATATTCGCGAGCAGGCGCTGCGTCTGGAAGAAGAAAACAGGAACCTGCGCGAGCAGCTCGAATCTCTCAGCAGCCGCAAGGAGGAGATCGGCGACGCGATACTCTCCGCGAAAACCGTGTCCCAGCAGATCATATCCGACGCCTGCGTCCAGAGCGAAAAGCTCCTCAACGACAGCCGCCTGAAGGCCAAGCAGATAATCGCCGCCGCACAGGAGAAGAAGGAGCACCTTCTCGCCGAGGCCGCCGAACGGCAGGAATACTGCGTGCGGCAGGCGGAAAAGCTGTACTCCGGCATGCGCGAGCGTCAGCTTGAGAGCATCGAGGCGCTGGACGACGACTGGCAGAGCTTCCTCTGCGGACTGATGGACAGCGAAGGCTCCGGCCCCTCGGAGGAGGAGTTGTCCGCCAAGGTCGGCGCGATCGCGCGCGAGCTTGCGGAAATAGACGACGCCGAGTAATTCGACAATATTAAGCAAAAAATCTCCGGTCGGATGACCGGAGATTTTTTATGCCTTTGATCGGGAATTACTGAAGCTTTTCGAGATAGTCCACGATCCTGCCGACCGTATAGAGCTGAGCTGCGTCATTATCGGAGATGGCGATGCCGAACTCGTCCTCAAGGGACATGATAAGCTCAACAACGTCCAGCGAGTCCGCGCCCAGATCGTCAATAAGGTTGGTGTCCATGGTTATGGATTCGGGGTCAAGCTCAAACTGCTGTGCCAGAACGGATTTAACCTTTTCAAACATTGTTATTCCTCCAGTGTTTTTATACGGACGTCAGGCCCATTCACGGCTCTGCGGCTTGTTCCCGCCTTCGGGCTTGACATAGGACACGACAACGCGGCGGTTCGGCTCCACGCCAGTGGAGCTGGTGGTAACGCCCTCGTAATTCTGAAGCGCGGTGTGGATGACATGGCGCTCATAGGAATTCATCGGCTCAAGAGCCATGCTGCGCTTATACTTGATGGCCTTCTCCGCCATCTTCTCGGCAAGCTTGGTGAGGGATTCCTCGCGCTTGCTGCGGTAATTCTCGGCGTCAACGCTGATGTGCAGATGTTTCTCGCTGCCGCGGTTGACAACGTAGTTTGTGAGGTGCTGTATCGCGTCGAGCGTCTCGCCGCGGCGGCCGATTATCGCGCCCATGCCGCTGCCGGAAAGCTCAACGTTGATCCCGCCGTTATCACGCGCGGAAATGGCGATGTTCGCCTTGACGCCCATGCGATCGAGCAGGCCGGTCAGGAACTGGCGAACTGCGGCATAGTCGGCAGGCTCGTCCGCCGCCGGAGCGCTGACCTCGACCTCGACCGCCTCAACGACCACGTTCTCCTCGACAGGCGCCGGTTCATCCTCCGCCTCGTAACTCACGCGGACGACCGCAGGAGATGCGCCAATGCCCAAAAATCCGGACTTGGCACGTTCGAGGATCTCCACGGATACGTCGTCGCGGTCAAGACCCAGCTCCGCGAGAGCGGCGTTTATCGCATCGTCCTCGGTACGGCCGGTCTTTTCCAAAGTTTTGATCATATCGTAATTCTCCTGTTATTCTTCTTTGTCCTCTGCGGGCTCTTCCGCGGGAGTCTCCTCCACGGCGGCTTCGGCTTCCGCTTCGGTGTTCTGCTCGGCCTGAAGCGCGGTGTCCTCGCTGACGAGCACTTCCTCGGCGACGGTCTCGTCTATGGAGGCTGCGCCTTCGGACTCTGCCGCGGCGGCGATCGTCGCCTCTTCGGCAGTTTCGGGATGCTCGAAGCGATCCTCAACGTAGGCGCGGCCGCGGGCATAGCGGCGGTTGCCGACCTGAGAGGCGGGCTTCTCATTTTCCTTTATGCCAAGGCGCTCACGGCGCGCGGCGCGCTCCGCCTTATCGAGGGCGGCCTTACGCTCGTCGCTCTTCTGCTTCTCACTGGCCTGGATTTTCTTCTTGCTGGTGTTGACGTTCTTCTCGGTCTTGCCTTCGGCGCGGAGACGTTCAGTCTCCAGACGCTTTGCCTCCAGCTCCTTTTCACGGGCGCTGCGAGCGGCCTGACGGATCTTGTCCTCCTCGTCGAGCTTCTTCTTGTAGACCTTGGTCAGCGTGTAGTCACGGATGATGCCGAACACACTGTTTGCGATCCAGTAGATACCCATTGCGGCAGGCATGACGAAGCAGATCCAGATGGACATGAGGGGCATGACGATGTTCATGCTCTTCATGGTAGCTGCGGCCTGATCTCCGGCGGCGCCTGCAGAGGGGGTGGGGTTGATGGCATTGCTGATCTTCATGGAGGCCCAGGAGAGGAACGCGGAAATGATCGGGATAAGGAACAGTCCCAGAGCGGGCAGCCAAACTGAGGTATCGCTCCAGTCGGTGTTGAAGAAGAAGTTCCACTTCGGCTGGTCGCCGAGGTTGAGACCGAGGAAGCTGAAGTCAATATTCATCAGTCCGTCGATCTTGCCGGCAAGAGCCGTCTGGATCTCGTCCCAATGCTGATGGGCGAGGTTTGCGAGCTTTATCTCCGCATAGGCGTCAGCCTTGGCGGGGATAGTGTAAAGTCCTGCGCTGACAAAATAGTCCTGAAGCGTGGTGACAACGCTCTCCGCAGCGAACATCATACGGGTGATGGGCTGGCGGATGACGGCATACAGCGCGATGAGGATGGGGAACGGAATAAGAGACCAGAGGCAGCCGGACATGGGGTGGATGCCCTCTTCGCGGTAGAGCTTCTGCATCTCCTGATTGAGCTTCTGGGGGTTGCCTTCATGGCGGCGCTGAAGCTCCTGAAGCTGGGGCTGGATACGGGTCTGGCGCATCATGCTCTTCTTGCTCTTGGCCATGAACGGGGAAAGGATAAGGTTGACGACCAGTGCGAAGAGGATGACGGCGACGCCGTAGTTGCCAGTAAGCTCATAGAGCTTGACCATCAGCCATGCAAACGGTTTAGTGATTATCGCCCACATAGTAACTCCTTAAATGTGTGTAGATAGGGGTCGATCCCGTCAGGGCACGGGGTCATAGATGTCATAGTCATCCGAATGGAACGGATGACAGCGCGCGATGCGCTTCAAGGCCAGCCAGCCTCCCTTGAGCGGGCCGTATTTTTCGATCGCCTCAAGCGCGTATTGCGAACAGGTCGGGATGAAGCGGCAGCAGGGCGGACGCGCGGGAGATATCCTGCGCTGATAAAAGCGGATGGCGGCGAGCATGAATTTCTTCACGGCTTCGCCTCCCGTCTGAGGGACAGCTTTTCGCAGGCGGCCATGAATGCCGCGTCCATGCGCGAATACTCCGCGCCGACACAGCGGCTGCGTGCGACGATGACGATATCCCATCCGGTTTTGAGCTGATGCGAATTCAGCCGGTATATTTCCCTCAGGCGGCGGCGCACCCGGTTGCGCACGACGGCATGACCCAGCTTTGTAGACACCGTGTAGCCCACACGATTATGGTCAAGGCCGTTTCGCCGGCAGTAGACCACCATGAACGGGGTTACTGCGCTTTTGCCTTTGGAATATAAGCGTCTGAAATCGCTGTTTTTCTTCAGCGTGCATCTGATGTTCAAAGAGACACTTCTCCCATGCTATACTTCGTCAAACATGCATAAACACCTAAAGGGCGGATCGCTCCGCCCTAAAAATATTATGCTTTGACCTGTTTCACGAGTGTGATCAGTAGCTGAGCTTTGCTCTGCCCTTTGCTCTGCGGCGAGCGAGAACCTTGCGGCCGTTCGCGGTCTTCATTCTCTTGCGGAAGCCGTGCTCCTTCTTGCGCTGGCGCTTCTTCGGCTGATAAGTACGAAGCATGATATGCACTCCTTTCAGGTGTAATACTCAACATCGGGCCGGGCCCCGAAGTAGTTGACATATAAAAATAGCCACTTGGCGACAACTGCCGCCGAGTGGCTATTATATACTAAAACATCAGGTTCTGTCAACCAAAAATTCGATTTTTAATGCCGGAAACGGAGCTTTCCGCGCCGGTCAGTCGAAATGGATGATGCTGCGGGTCAGCTCGTCGGGCGTGACGTTGGGGTTATGGTAGCGCTCGCGCGTCTCGGTCGCGCCGCCCATGGATATCGCCTGCTTGGGACAGTACTGGAGACAGCTGAGGCACTGGATGCAGTCCTTGCCGAACTTGGCTTTGCCGTTGACGATGGTGATGTTGCCCTTGGGACACAGCTTTGCGCACTGGCCGCAGCCGATACATGCGTCGCTCGCCTTGAGCTTGCGGCCCTTGAGCTTGGACAGCAGCGGCCACGCGGCGCTCTCGACGGCATTGACGCTCATCTTCGGCGGCTGCTTTCTGCGCTTGAAGGACAGCGCGTCGATTGCGATCTGCATCGCCTTTTCCTCGGAACGCTTCTGCGCCTTCTCCGGGGAGATCGGCGGCATCATAAGGTTGTGCGGGAAGAGCCAGATGCAGGAGCACTGGTGGGAGACGCCCGCCCAGTAGGTCAAAGGGATGATGCTGTTGAGCTTATACAGGCCGCAGCCGATATAGCCCGCGTAGCTGCAAACGCCGAAGGTGTACGCCTTGGGGTTTACCTTGATGGTCTTGGCGTACTTCTCCACATCGCCGGGCAGGCCGCCCGCGTAGCACGGGAATACGAAGCCGACGCGCTTTGCGGCGCTCACGTCCGTCACGGCGGGAGCCTTGCGCATCATTATAATATCGGTGTCGCCCATGCGCTTTGCAATGTTCTTTGCGATGTCGAGACAGTTGCCTGTGCCGGAGAAACAGAAGATCACGTTTTCGCTCATGTTTACCGCTCCTTTGTTATTTATAAAATTAGTTGTCTGCATTGTACACCAAAAGCATTTGTGATACAATAGTCCCGCAACGAATGAAACAAAAGGAGAAAAAATGTACCACATCAAGCATGATAAGCGCGCGGAAAGCTCGGTCGAGCTTATCTGCACGGCGGTGCTGGAGCTGCTGGAAACAAATCCCCTCGGCGAGATAACGATAAGCGACGTGCAGCGGCGCTCGACCGTCAGCCGTTCGACCTTTTACCGGAATTTCGACAGCCTTGAGGACGTGCTCGCGCTGCTGTGCGACCGCGGCTTTGACGAGATCGCGGCAGGAAGCGGGGCGCCGGTGTATATCAGGGTGTTCCACTACTGGTTCAACAACGCCGCTGTGCTGGAAGCCCTCGTCCGCACCGGACGGGCGGACATTCTGGCTGAGAGTCTGAAAAAGCTGCTGCTCCGCTCGAAGGAGCTGCCGGGCATGGACGAAGCACGGCTCGATTACTTTGCCGCGAACACCGGCTATGTCATGACCGGCATCCTCGCCACATGGCTCAGGCGCGGCAGGCGCGAGAGCGAAGAGGAGCTCGCGGATATTCTGGCCGACTGCTTCGCCGCCGCGGGCGCGATGGTGATGCTTGGATGATATCTATACCAACTCAAATATCGAATCGTCGTTCTCGACCCAGTCGCTGACGGGGATGGTTATGTATTCGGTCTCGCCGGTGCGGATTATGACGCGGTCTATGCCGGCGTTAATTATCTGGCGCTTGCACATTGAGCATGACATCGCGTCGTGCAGCAGCTCGCCGGTGCGCGCGTCGCGGCCGACGAGATATATGCTCGCGCCGATCATATCGCGGCGGGAGGCGGAGATTATCGCGTTCGCTTCGGCGTGCACGCTGCGGCACAGCTCATAGCGCTCGCCCGACGGGATGCGCAGCGTCTCGCGTGTGCAGCGGCCAAGGTCGCTGCAATTGCGGCGGCCGCGCGGCGCGCCGTTGTAGCCGGTGGAGATTATCTCGTCGTTGCGGACGATTATCGCGCCGTATTTGCGGCGCAGGCAGGTGGAACGCTCCAGAACGGAGTCGGCTATATCAAGATAGTAATTTTGTTTGCTGGTGCGGTTGTCCATGGTTTTCCCTCCGGATTCTTTATATCTTAAATATACATTAAATATTACTATAAAGTCAATGACGTGTTGCCAATCTTGGCGCGAGGTGTTACAATCACGCTATGAACAGAAATTATCAGAAGGAACTGGACCGTATAATCCAGAAGCGCGGCAAAAGAATGCCGCGGGTGCTGCTGCACAGCTGCTGCGGCCCCTGCTCCAGCTCGGTGCTGGAATATCTCACACAGTATTTCGACGTGACGCTGCTGTGGTACAACCCCAATATCTATCCGAAGGAGGAATTTGACCGCCGGTTCAAGACTCAGGTGCAGCTCATCGAGAGCATGGGCTTGGCGGACAAGGTCAGCGTGCTGGCCGAGCCATGGAAGAGCGCCGACTATTACGCGCGCATAAAGGGGCTTGAGAACGAGCCGGAGGGCGGCAAGCGCTGCGCCGAGTGCTTCAGGCTGCGCCTGCTGGAAACGGCGCGCCTCGCCAAGCACTATCAATTCGACTATTTCTGCACGACGCTGACGCTGTCGCGCCATAAGGACGCGGTGCTCATAAACAGCATCGGCGAGGAGATAGGCCGCGCCGTCGGCGTGAGCTGGCTGCCGTCGGACTTCAAGAAGCGCGACGGCGAAAACCGCTCGATAGAACTCAGTGAAAAATACGGACTTTACAGGCAGCTCTACTGCGGCTGCGAATTTTCTCTGCACCGCCGTGAAGAGACGGCGGCGCGCATGGCAAAAAACTCGGAGGATTCTAATGAAGAAAACAGCAACACTTAAACTCGCAACAGCCGCGGTCGTCGGCGCATGCTACGCCGTGCTAACAATGATTCTCGCCCCGATAAGCTACGGCGCGGTACAGTTCCGCGTATCCGAGGCGCTGTGCATACTGCCGTTTTTCATGCCCTGCACCGCGTGGGGGCTGTTCGGCGGCTGCATCATCGCAAACCTGCTCACAGGCAACATATTCGACATAGTTTTCGGCTCGCTCGCAACGCTGGCCGCCGCGCTGATAACCGCCGAGATAGGCCGCCGCGGTCATGATCTGGGCAGAAAAATTCTGGCCTGCCTGATGCCGGTGCTGTTCAACGCCGTCGTCGTCGGCGCGGTGATAACGAGCGCTTATAACGGCCTCAACATATTCTCCCACCCCGCCGCCTTCGGGCTCAATGCCGCGCAGGTCGGGCTCGGCGAGGCCGCGGTGCTGTTCGTCATCGGCCTGCCGATGATGTACTACCTCCCCGGGCTGAAATTCTTCAGGGAATTTACAATAAAACTAAATGACTAAACCATAGGCAAGAAACGAAAGGAGACGTATATGAAGGTCAGAAAAGCGATAATCCCCGCCGCCGGTCTTGGTACGCGCCTGCTCCCGAACACCAAGAGTATCCCGAAGGAAATGCTTCCGCTGGTTGATAAGCCGGTCATTCAGTACATCGTCGAGGAGGCGGTGGCCGCGGGCGTTGAGGAGATACTCATAATCACCAACCGCGGCAAGAACCCCATCGAGGACTATTTCGACTACGCGCCCGACCTTGAGGAGCGCCTGATCCATGACGGCAAGAGCGACGAGGCCGCGACCGTCCGCGCAGTCGCGGACATGGCGGACGTGTTCTTCCTGCGCCAGAAGGAGACGAAGGGTCTCGGCCACGCCGTATGGCGCGCGAAGAGCTTCGTCGGCAACGAGCCGTTCGCGGTGCTCCTCGGCGACGATATCATGCTCAGCGAGAAGCCCGTTCTCAAGCAGCTTGTCGAGGCCGCCGAGGCCAACAGCTGCAGCGCCGTTGCGGTGCGCGAGGTGCCGGACGAGCTTATCACGAAGTACTCCTCCGTCAAGCTCATCGAGCCGCTCTCCGAGCGCGTGTACAAGATCGGCGACATGAACGAGAAGCCGACGCTTGAGGAGAAGTTCTCGAACTTCGCCATCCTCGGCCGCTACGTGCTTACCCCCGCGATATTCGACATTCTGGAGCACACCGCTCCCGGCCGCAACAACGAGATACAGCTCACCGACGGCATGAAGGAGCTGTGCCTCCACGAGCCGATGTGCGCCGTCGATTTTGAGGGCAGACGCTACGACACCGGCAACCTCAAGGGCTACCTCGAAGCGATAATCGACTTTGCGCTGAAAAACGACGAGGCCGGAGAATGGCTGCGTCAGTTCATCATCGACAAGGCCGAGCTGCTGAAGTAAACTTTTTTCTTGACAAATTTCGGCGGCAGCTATATACTCGCATTGTAATTTAACAAGGGGGGCTGGATATTTCCGGCTGAGATGGAGCCAATGGAGGCTCCGGACCCTAGAACCTGATCCGGATAATGCCGGCGTAGGAAACAGAGTATTGCAATTTTCCGCAGGTTCTTATTTTAAGGACCTGCGGTTTTTCATATTCTGCTTCCCAAAATTACAAAATCGCAATTTAGGAGGAAAGAAACATGAAAACCAAATCTCATCTCAAGCTCCGCGCGCTCTGCGAGGGTGCCATCATGGTTGCTCTGGCGTATGTGCTGAGCTTCATCAAGCTCTTTGAGCTGCCGCAGGGCGGTTCCATTGACATCGGCATGCTGCCGATATTCCTGTACTGCGCCCGCTGGGGCTTCGGTCCCGGCCTGCTGGCCAGCTTCGTATACAGCTTCCTGCAGCTTCTGCAGGGCGGCGGCTTCGTTATCGGCTGGCAGTCCATCCTCGGCGACTACATCGTGGCCTACACGCTGCTCGGTCTGGCCGGTCTCTTCCACAAGAACCCCTACGGCTACTTCTACGGCGTTCTTGTCGGCGGTCTTGCCCGTTTCCTGAGCCACTACATCACCGGCGCAACCCTTTGGGCAGAGTACATGCCTGACACCTTCTTCGGCATGACCATGACCTCTCCGTGGTTCTACTCCGCGCTCTACAACGGCAGCTACATGCTCGTCGACATGATCGTGTGCGTAGTCGTCGGCTGGGCGCTGTGGAAGCCCCTCGGCAAGTACATCCGCGGCGAAGATCTGCAGAAATAAGCCCCCTGTCTGTGAGTTTAATGTGAGGAAAAATCCGGCGGTGTGAAACCGCCGGAATTTTTTATTTGCCCGTTTCCAGCGTTGGTAATAATGACGATAAAAACGGTCAATAATTCTGATATATTGCTCGAAATTTGTGTAGTTTTAAGGCAGTTAGATATTGTTAATCTGTTGACATTTTGGCCTTATCCTGTTAAAATGTTGAATTGCACGGAGGGAAAACGCCCTCCGGAAACACAAAATGCCCGCTCAAGTACAGCGGGAAAATTGAGGAGAACAATATGAAAAAATTTGTTACTGCAATCATCCTTGTATGCATGATGCTCAGCATGGCCGCCTGCGGCGGCTCCTCCGAGGCTGAATACAAGCTCGGCATGGGCGTCGTTGTCAGCACTGATTCCTCTTCCGATAACAACGCGCAGGTTGACGCGACCGTCGCCACAGTTGTTACCGACGCAAACGGCAAGATAGTTCTCTGCCGCCTCGACTGCGCGCAGAACAAGATGGACGTCACCGGCGGTGCCGTTGACACCGCGAAGACCTTCCTCACCAAGCGTGAGCTGGGCGACGACTACAACATGGTCAAGTACTCCGACGCCACTCTTGAGTGGTACCAGCAGGCCGAGAACTTCGAAGCCTACTGCGTCGGCAAGACCGCCGATGAGATAGCCGGCATCGAGACCAAGGTCAACGAGGAAGGCTACAACGTCGCAGTTGACGAGACTCTGTATGCGAGCTGCTCCATCAGCATCGAAGACTTCATCGGCGCTGTCGTAAAGGCCTGCAGCGACGAGAAGGGGCAGACCTTCAAGGCTTCCGGTGAGCTGAAGCTCGGCCTTGCCGCCATCACCACCGCCGATGAGTCCACCCCCGCGACCGACACCGATCCCGCAGCCGTCAAGATGTACACCGATTTCGGCGCCACCGTCGTCGGCGCGGACGGCAAGATCCTCGCCGCCATCACCGATTCCATCCAGCCCGTCGTCAATGCCGACAAGGAAGGCAAGATCGTTGACAGCACCTTCAAGGGTACCAAGCGCGAGCTCGGCTCCGACTACGGCATGGTCGCCTACGGCAATGCTATCGCCGAGTGGGATGCTCAGGCTCAGGCATTCGCAAACTACACCGTCGGCAAGACCGCCGATGAGGTCAGAGCAATAGAGACCACCCAGAACGACCACGGCTATTCCGTCACCGCAGACGAGACTCTGTACGCTTCCTGCACCATGCAGATCACCGGCATGATGGCAGTTCTGGCTCAGGCAGCCGATTACGCGCGCTGACAAAATCAACACCCCTAGGAGATGAAGGTATTGAAATCAATAAAGCGAGGCTTCGCGCTTATCTGCGTAATGACGCTTGCGCTTAGCCTGTGCGCCTGCTCCGGCAAGGCCGCGAAGGTCGAGCCGCAGGGCAAGAGCTACTTCAGCTATTTTGATACCGTCTCCTTCGTATATAGCTATGCAGGAGATTCGGCAGAACAGTTTAACGACCGTTCTGCCGAAGTTTCTGGTATTTTAGGCGAATATCACCGGCTTTTCGACATATACCATGAGTATTCTGGCGTCAATAATCTCTGCACCGTCAACCGTCTCGCGGGCGGCGAAGCGGTCAAGGTAGACAAGAAGCTCATCGACTTCATGCTCTACGCCAGGGAGCTGTGCGAGGCGACAAACGGCGAGATGGACGTGACCATGGGCGCCGTGCTGTCTCTTTGGCACGACTGCCGCGAGGCGGCGAGCAATGACCCCGCGTCCGCCAAGGTTCCGACATTGGAGGAGCTTGAGGCCGCCGCGGAGCACACCGGCTTCGGTCTGCTTGAGATCGACGCGGAAAACTGCACTCTCCGGCTCACAGACCCCGAAGCTTCGCTCGACGTCGGCGCACTTGGCAAGGGCTACGCGACGGAGCGCGCGGCGGAATATCTCGAATCCGTCGGCGCGGAGAGCTACGTGCTCAACATCGGCGGAAACATCCGCATCATCGGCACAAAGCCCGACGGCAGTGGCTGGAACACCGGCATACGCGATCCGCAGGATCCCGACGGCAGCTTCGCCGTCAGCCTCGATCTTTCGGACACGGCCTGCGTCACCTCCGGCACCTATGAGCGCTACTACATGGTAGACGGAAAGAAATACCACCACATAATAGATAAGGACACTTTGTACCCTGCAGATTACTTCGAGTCCCTGACCGTCGTCACGAAGGACAGCGGCCTTGCCGACGCGCTGAGCACGGCGCTGTTCTGCATGAGCTATGAGGACGGCCTCGCCCTCGCCGAAAAGCTCGGCGTGGACGTGCTGTGGATATTCCCCGACGGGGGCATCCGGTACACATCGGGGCTTGAAGCCCGTATTGTCAAATAAAAGGAGGTAGGTGTCAAATGAACCTCAAAAAGAACATTTCATCCCTGAAGCTGCCCCATTATAAGGCGACCGCCGGTATGGAATCCGTCCGCGTCGCGCCGCCGAAAGAGGTACTGCTGCCGATGAACATGCATTCCGGTCAGGCGGCGGAGCCTGTCGTCGCAGCCGGTGAGCATGTATATCTCGGCCAGCTGATCGCGCGCGAGGAGGGGCGGAACTCCGTTCCCGTGCACGCTACAGTTTCCGGCACCGTCAAGGCAATCGAGCAGTATGAGAGCGAGCCGGGGCGCAGCGTTGCCGCGATTCGCATAGAAAGCGACGGCAAGATGGAGAAGGATCCCGCCATGGCTCCGCCCAAGGCCGAGAATCTGGACGAATTTCTCACCGCCCTGCGCGGCAGCGGCATCGTAGGTCTCGGCGGCGCGGCCTTCCCGCTATGGGCGAAGCTGGACGCCGCCCGCCGCGGCCACATCAAGACCGTGCTTGTAAACGGCGCGGAGTGCGAGCCGTTCATCACCAGCGACCACCGCACCATGCTTGAGCATACAGACCTTATAGTCAAAGGCGTCGCACTGCTCAAGCGCTATCTTGAGTCTGAGGAATTCATCATCGGCATAGAGAAGAACAAGCCCGACGCTATCGAGAAGCTGACCAATGCGTTTGCCGACGATCCGGCCGTCACGGTCAAGCCCCTCAAGAGCGTGTACCCGCAGGGCGCGAAGCAGGTGCTGCTGTATAACGCCGCCGGTCTCGTCGTCGGCGAGGGGCAGCGTCTCGCGTCGCTGGGCTACATTATTATAAATGTCACCACGCTTGCGAAGATGGCGTATTACATGGAGACCGGCATGCCGCTGGTCGACCGCTGCGTGACCGTTGACGGCTCCGCCGTCAAGGAGCCGAAGAACCTCGTCGTCCCCGTCGGTACGCCGATAAGCTATCTTATCGAGAACTGCGGCGGCCTCAAAGAGGAGCCGGGCAAGGTCCTGTACGGCGGCCCGATGATGGGCAAACCCGCGTACTCGCTGGAGCAGCCCGTCCTCAAGGCCACGAACGCTATCATCATCCTGAACCGCAAGGACTCCCGTAGCCTTGAGCCGACGCCTTGCATCCACTGCGGCCGCTGCGTCGAGAACTGCCCGCTTGGCCTGAACCCGACCGCCTATGCCGCCGCGCTTGAGGTCGAGGACGAAAACGAGCGCTTTGAACTGCTCGACAAGGGCAAGGTTCAGATGTGCATGGAGTGCGGCTGCTGCTCCTACGTGTGTCCCGCGCATCGCCCTCTCGTGCAGAATAACCGCGACGCGAAGCGCTTTGTCCGCAAGGTCAAGGCCGACCGCGCCGAGAAGAAGTAAGGGGGAAGCACAATGGAAAATCTGATCCTCTCACCCGCACCCCATATCCATACCAAGGACTCCAGCCGCCGCATCATGCTCGACGTGATAATCGCGCTGCTGCCCGCAGCTGTCGCCTCCGTCGTCATCTTCGGCGTGAAGGCGCTTCCAGTGCTGGCCGCATGCGTTATCGGCGCGGTCGTCTCCGAGTTCCTGTTCAACCTCGTCACCGGCCGCAAACAGACCGTCGGCGACCTGAGCGCGGTAGTCACCGGCCTCCTGCTGGCGCTGAATCTCAGCACCAACGTCCCTGTGTGGCAGTGCGTCATTGGCGCGGCGTTCGCGGTCGTGATAGTCAAGTGCCTGTTCGGCGGACTGGGGCACAACTTCGCAAACCCCGCCATCACGGCGCGTGTATTCATGCTCATCGCGTTCTCCGCTGTCGCGGGCGGCGCACAGCCCGCGGGCGTGGAGCTTGTCTCCTCCGCGACTCCGCTTGAAGTCCTCGGAAACGGCGGCTCCGATCTGCCGACTCTCTGGGAGATGTTCATCGGCCTGCGCGGCGGCGCTATCGGCGAGACCTGCGTTGCGGCTCTGCTGCTCGGCTATGTCTACCTCGTGTGCCGCAAGGTCATCAAGTGGTACGTTCCGGCCGCTTTCGTCGGCAGCGTGTTCGTGCTGTACCTGATATTCACCGGCGATATCACGATGGCAGCGTATGAGATGATGGCCGGCGGCCTCTTCATCGGAGCGATATTCATGGCAACCGACTACGTCACCACGCCCATCACCTCCAAGGGTAAGGTCGTGTTCGCGCTCGGCTGCGGCGTCATCACCTTCATCATCCGCTTCTTCTGCTCCTATCCTGAGGGCGTGTCCTTCTCGATACTCATTATGAACATACTAACTCCGTTCATTGAAAAGCTGACCGCGAACAAACCGCTGGGAGGTTCTAAAAATGGAAAATAAAAAAGAATTCTCCAAATCGGTGCTGGCGCTTGTTGCCATAGTCCTCGTCGCAGTCCTGCTGCTGACCGGACTGAATTTCATCACCGCTCCGCTCATCGCCGAAAACGGCAGCGCGGCGGCCTTCGCCCCGCTCTACGCCGTCATGCCCGACGCTGCAGGCTTTGACCAGCTTTACGATGCGGCCGATCCCGACAGCTCCGCGCTGGCAAACATCCCCGCGAGCGTGCAGAGCATCTACGGCGAGACCGGCGGCATGGGCTACGTCCTGCGCCTGTCCACCTCCGAGGGCTACACCAAGCAGCCCATTGAATTCACCCTTGCGATAGACGCCGAGGGCAAGATCTCCGGCGTTGAGCTGACCGCCTACCCCGAAACCAAAGACATGGGCAAGGAGACCTATCCTCAGACCTACCTTGGTCAGGACTCCACGCTGGCAAACGTGTCTCTCGTTGCGGGCGTGACCTACTCCTCCACTGCGTTTAAGAACGCTGTCGCGGACGGCTTCGCCGCGCTCATCGACAACGGACTTATCGGCGCGGGCGTCAAGGGCGACGAGCAGATCCTTGTAGAAATGCTCGCCGAGGTGTACCCCGGCATCGTCAGCCCGACCGGCACTCCGCAGTATGAGGAGCAGGAGATCGCCGACGGGCAGTACACCTACATCGTAAAGAGCCTCAAGGCTCTGAACGACTCCGGTTTCGCGCTCATCATGAAGAGCGGCGAGAGCACCTATATGGCCGTCTGCAACGCCTTCGGCAGCGTGAAGCTAGTGGACGTCGACGGCAATGAGGTCAGCGACGACGCGATGGCCGCCGAGGCCAAGGCCTACGCCGAGGCGAACATCGTCTCCCACTCTGACGGCGACCTGAACAAGGTCAAGCTTCTTGTGCCCGACGCTTCCGACGTCACGGCGATAAGCCTTGATGGCGTGTACAATTCCGTAACCTGCGCCTATAAGGCCGAGGGCGTGGGCTATGTGTTCGTCTCCAGAAGCTACGGCTACTCCAACGAGCCCATGGTCATCTACTACGTCATCGACGATAACGGCGCGATAGTCACCATGACCGCCGACGAGCTGATACTTTTCAAAGAGTACTTCACCAGCTACCAGCTCGATGAGAGCAGCTACAAGGCGGGCTTCACCGGTCTGACCGGCGACAGCTTCACCGGCGACGAAGCACTCATCTCCGGCGCGACCGTCAGCTCCGACGCGATACGCGTCGCGACTGAGGACGCTTTCACGGCCTTCGCCGCAGTCAATGAGAATGGAGGGGAGATAGGATGAAAAACGATGTCCGTGCGGCAATAGCGGAAAATCCCGTGCTGGTTTTGTTCCTCGGCGCCTGCCCCGCGATGGCTGCGAGCACCAGCGTCATCTCCGCTCTCGGTATGGGCGCGGCGGTGCTGGTAGTGATGCTGCTGTCGAATATGCTCATATATGCCCTGCACAATGCGATTCCCAAGAGCGCCCGCCTGAGCGCAAATATCCTCATCATAACCGCAGTTGTTTCCGCAGTTCAGATGCTTATGAATGCGCTGCTGCCGAACGTTTATCAGATGCTCGGCGTGTACCTCGCGGTCGTGGCCGTCGACCTCATGGTCTACAGCAGCGCGGAGGATGCCGTGGAGCGCAGCTTCGGCAAGAGCATCGTCAACAGTCTGCTGACCGGCCTCGGCTTCGCAGCGGCGATGTTCGTGATGGCGGCGGTCAGAGAAATTCTCGGCAGTGGCAGCTTCGCGGGTCACGGGATAGCGTTCTTCAAGACCTATAACATCCCCGCGCTGCTCCAGCCCCACGGCGGCTTCGTCGTGTTCGCCATCCTGCTCGTCGCGATTCAGGCTTTAGGCGGCGGGAAAACTTCCGGCAAGGGCACTGCCTGCGCCGCGGCCGGTCTCTCCGGCGATACCGTGAAGGAGGGGGAATGAGCCATGAAAGCTCTGCTTCTGATAATGCTTGGCGGCGTTCTCGTCAACAACTACGCGCTTGAGAAGTTCCTCGGCGTCGGCCCCGTGCTCGGCGGCAGGAAATACGGCTCCGCCGCGATGGGCTTTTCCGTTGCCGCGGTCATGCTGCTCGCCGCCGCTGTCACTTGGCCGCTCTACCGGCTGCTTGTGCTGCTCGGCGCGGAATATCTTGAGACGCTGATATTCGTGCTGGTCGTGCTGCTGGTCGTATACGTTCTCGGCGCGATGTTTGCCAAGTCCGGCAAGCCCGTCGGCGCGTACTTCCCGCTCGTCGCGCTCAACAGCGCGGTGCTCGGGCTCGCGGTGAACAACATCACCGAGGGCTACACCTATGTCGAAGCGCTGTTCGCCGCGCTCGGCGCGGGTCTCGGCTTCGTGCTGGCGATGGTGCTGTTTGCCGGCGTGAAGTCGAAGATAAACGAGCGTTACGTGCCGAAAGCATTCCGCGGCCTGCCCGTGATGCTCCTTGCAGCCTCGATAATCTCCCTCGCGTTCTACGCGTTCAAGTAAGTGCATATTGCTGCAGCCCCGATGCTATCATCGGGGCTGTTTTCTTTGCAATGCCGCAGAGCCTGTGGTATAATATCCTGATTAACGCAAAGGAGACTTCCATGGAAACGATAAATCAGATACTCGCCCGCGAGCTTGGCCGCGAGCAAAGTCATATAGATAACGTCATAAAGCTGGTCGACGAGGGCAACACCATCCCCTTCATCGCGCGCTACCGCAAGGAGCTGCACGGCGCGATGGACGACACGACCCTCCGAAAACTCGAGGATCGCCTGACGTATCTGCGCAATCTCGACCAGCGCCGTCAGGAGGTCAAAAAGGCTGTCGACGGACAGGGTAAGCTCACGCCGGAGCTCTCCGCTGCCATCGACGCGGCCGCGACGCTCGCGGAGGTGGAGGATCTTTACCGCCCCTATAAGCAGAAGCGCCGCACCCGCGCGACCGTCGCCCGCGAGAAGGGACTCGAGCCGCTGGCGCAGCTGCTCTATGCGCAGGAGCGCAGCTGCCCGCGTCCGGAGGACGCCGCGGCAGACTTCGTCGACCCCGAAAAGGGCGTAGAGACAGTTGCCGACGCCCTGCAGGGCGCAAATGACATCGTCGCCGAGCTCCTCTCGGACGACGCGGCCATCCGCAAGACGCTGCGCACTCTGCTCATGCGGCAGGGGCACCTGCGCAGTCTCGCGGTGAAGGAAGAGGACTCCGTCTACCGCCTGTACTACGACTTCGACCAGCCCGTCGCAAAGCTCGCCGACCACCAGATCCTCGCCATCAACCGCGGCGAAAAGGAGGGCTTCCTCTCCGTCACGGTACTGCTCGACCGCGACACGGCGCTTCCGGTGCTGCGCCGCGCCGCCGTGAAGCCCGGCTCCGCCGCGATGGAATTTATGAAGAGCACCTGCGAGGACGCCTACGACCGGCTGATCTACCCCTCGCTCGAGCGCGAAGCGCGCGCAGCACTCACCGAGCGCGCCTGCGAGGGCGCGATAAAGAATTTCGGCCTGAACCTCAAGCCGTTGCTCATGCAGCCGCCCGTGAAGGGCAAGGTCACGATGGGGCTTGACCCCGGCTATGCCCACGGCTGCAAGGTCGCCGTCATCGACGGCACCGGCAAGGTGCTCGACACCGCGGTCGTGTACCCGACCTTCAGCGCCGGTAAAAAGGCCGAAGCCATACGCATACTCTCCGGCCTCATCCGCAAGCACGGCATTGAGCACATCGCCATCGGCAACGGCACAGCCTCCCGCGAGACGGAGCAGATGACCGCTGAGATGCTGCATCAGCTCGGCGGCGGGCAGTCCTACGCCATCGTCAACGAGGCGGGCGCGTCGGTCTACTCCGCGAGTCAGCTCGCCGCAGAGGAGTTCCCCGACTACGACGTGAACCTGCGCAGCGCTGTCTCCATCGCGCGGCGGCTGCAGGATCCGCTGGCGGAGCTGGTGAAGATCGACCCCAAGGCCATCGGCGTGGGGCAGTATCAGCACGACTGCCCGCAGAAGCAGCTCGACGAGACGCTCTCCGGCGTGGTCGAGGACTGCGTCAACGCGGTGGGTGTGGACGTGAACACGGCTTCCCCCTCGCTTCTGCAGCGCGTCTCCGGCCTGACCAAGACCACGGCAAAGAACATCGTCACCTACCGCGAGGAAAACGGCGCGTTCACCTCGCGCAGTCAGATAAAGAAGGTACCGAAGCTCGGCCCCAAGGCGTTCGAGCAGTGCGCGGGCTTCCTGCGCGTGCCGGAGAGCAAGCAGGTGCTTGACAACACCGCCGTCCATCCGGAAAGCTACGACGCGGCGCTGCGCCTGCTGGAGCTGTGCGGATACACGCTCAAGGACGTCGCCGCGGGGAACCTCAAAGAGCTACCAGCGCGGCTCAAGGCGGCAGGCGACGAGAAGGCCGCGGAGTTCTGCGGAGTCGGCGCACTGACGCTGCACGACATCGCTTCCGAGCTTATGAAGCCCGGCCGTGACCCGCGCGACGAGCTGCCGCCCGTGCTGCTGCGGTCGGATGTGCTGGAGATAAAGGATCTCAAGCCCGGCATGGTGCTGACCGGAACGGTCAGAAATGTTATAGATTTCGGCGTTTTCGTCGATATCGGCGTTCATCAGGACGGTCTGGTCCACATTTCGCAGATATGCGACAGGTTTATAAAGCACCCCAGCGAGGTCGTCTCCGTCGGCGACATCGTGAAAGTTGCGGTGCTTGATGTGGATGAGAAGAAGCACAGAATTTCGCTGACCATGAAGATAAAGGATGAGGTGTAATATGGCGACGTTTGATGATTTTGAAAAGCTCGACATCCGCGTCGGGACGATAATCTCGGCAAAGAATTTTGAGAAGGCGCGCAAGCCCGCGTATCAGCTCGAGATAGATTTCGGCGATGGGATCGGCGTGAAACGCTCTTCCGCGCAGATAACGGGGCATTACGCCGCGGATGAACTGCCCGGAAAGCAGGTGCTTGCGGTCGTGAACTTCCCGCCGCGGCAGATAGCGAATTTCTTCTCCGAGGTTCTTGTCCTCGGCACGTATTCCGAGGGCGGCGTGGTGCTGATAAAGCCGGACAAGCCGGTCAAAAACGGCGACAAGCTGGGCTGAAAATAGAAGAAAGCAACAAAAAATCAGACAGGCAAAAGCCTGTCTGATTTTTTATGCGGTTTGGATCAAGTGAAATTACTTGATGTTGCCCTGGTAGTCAACAGTGATGGTCTGGACGGTGGGCTCGGTCTCGGTGTTGTTGGAGACGGTAACAGTGCCATCGAACATTGCAGCGACGAGAGCGGCGTAGTCATCCTTGGTGAAGGTGTCGGACCACTGAGTGGACTCGTAGGGGATCTGAACGTAGTTTGCCTCGACGTCAGTGCCGGAGACAAGGCCGAGGGTCTGGATCTGGCCAGCGTACTGTGCCCAGTTGTCTTTCAGGATGAGCTCGGCAAGGAGGTCCTTAACGGTGGGAGCAAGACCCTTCATTGCGGAGGTGACGGTCATGCCTTCGCCGTAAGTGTCGATGATAGCAGCCTGGTCAACGTCAACGCCGATGACCTTGCCGCCGACCTTTGCAGCAGCCTCAGCAGCGGAGATGTAGATGCCGCCGCCGCAGGCAAAGACGACCTCAGTGCCGTTTGCATACCAAGTGTCCATGTAAGCGGTGATGTCTGCATCGCCGGAGAACTGGTTGCCGTAAACATAGTTGAGGGTGACGTCTGCACCGAGTTCGGTTGCAGCAGCGTCAGCGCCCTGAACAAAGCCGTAGCCGTAGCGGACAACTGCGGGAACTGCCATGCCGCCGAGGAAGCCGAGCTTGGTGTAGCCGAGCTTAACAGCTGCATAACCGGCCATGTAGCCGCACAGCTCTTCCTGGTAGACAGCGCAGGTGACGTTCTCGGGGATCTGGTAATCGCCGAGGTCGCCCTGAGAGACGTCCAGAGCGATGAACTTGACATCGGGATAGAGGTCAGCGACCTGAGTGATGGTCTCGCCAAAGGCGTAGCCGGGCATTACAACGACGTTGTAGCCGTCTGCGACAGCTGCGTCGACCATTGCAACGCGCTCTGCGGTGGAGTCGCCTGCGGGCTTGTAGTACTTGAAGTCAACGCCATTGGCTTCGCAGAACTCCTTGCAGCCTTCGTAGGTGGTCTGGTTGAAGGACTGGTCGGTGATGTCGCCGTAGTCGGTGATCATTGCGACCTTATAGGTTGCGGCTTCAGGCTCAGCTGCGGGAGCGCTGCTCTCTTCAGCTGCGGGAGCCTGAGTCTCCTCTGCTGCGGGCTTGTCAGTCGCCGGGGTGTTGCCGCAGGCGCACAGAGCAAAGACCATGCACAGAGCAAGAACGAGTGCGAGAATCTTCTTCATGTTTTTTCCTCCATAAAAATTTTTGGATAACATCCGTACGATTTCGTACAGCATACATTATAGCACGTACTCCGTTATCAAATCAAGGCCATAATTGACGAAAACTGTTAATTTCTATGACTATTCCGTAAAAATTACGCTTTTATTTCGACGCCATCTTCGCCGCGGTGTCCAGCGCGATCTCGATCATCTGCGTCAGCGACTCCTGCCTGTCCTCCGGGCTGAGCGCTTCGGGGCGGTAGAGGTGGTCAGAAACGGTGCAGATGCAGAGCGCGCGCTTTCCGGCGTAGGCGGCGTTCATGTAAAGTCCCGCGGCCTCCATCTCGACGCCGAGCACACCCATGCGCTTCCATGCGTCGTTGCGGTTCCAGCCGTCGGCGGAATAGAAGTTATCCGAGGAGAGGAGATTGCCGACCTTCATGTCCACGCCGTGGTCACGCGCGGCCTCGACCGCGGTGGAGAGCAGGGTGTAGTCCGCGATGGGGGCGAAGGTGCCGCCAAGGTTGAACTGCTGGCCGTAGTTGGAGTTGGTGCAGGCCCCCTGACCGGCGATGATGTCCATCAGCTTCAAATCGTCGCTCAGCGCGCCGGCGGAGCCGATGCGGATGATGTTGTCCACATCGTAGAAATTGAACAGCTCCCAGCTGTAAATACTGATGGCGGGGATACCCATGCCGGAGGCCATCACCGTCACGGGGACGCCCTTCCATGTGCCGGTATGTCCCTGAACACCGCGGACGTTGTTGACGAGGCGGGCGTTGGTCAGGAAGTTCTCCGCGATAAACTTTGCGCGCAGCGGATCGCCGGGCATGAGAACGGTTTTTGCAATGTCTTCTTTCTTCGCGTTGTTGTGGGCGGTCGGTATTGCCATAAAAATCCTCCTTGAATTAAATTTGCTTTTTGTTTAATTATAACGCGAAAAGCGCAAAAGTCAAATTGAAACCTGCGCCGCCATGTGTTAAAATAGGTCGAAAGAAAACGCTACAGAGAAAGGCGAAAGGATAAAGCCATGGATATAATGGTAATCGGCATAGCCGGAGGCACCGGCAGCGGCAAGACCACCATCACAAAAAAGCTCGTCCAGCGCTTCGGCGGGGACGTATCGGTGATTTACCACGACAATTATTATAAGGCGCACCACAATATGCCCTACGAGGAGCGGGCAAAGCTCAACTATGACCACCCGGATTCCTTCGACACCGATATACTCATCGAGGATCTCAAGCAGCTCCGCGCGGGGCACAGCATCAAGTGTCCGGTCTACGACTACTCCATCCATGACCGCACCGACAGGACGATAACCGTCCGCCCCGCGAGAGTTATTATAGTAGAAGGCATACTGATATTCCAGAGCAGAGAGCTGTGCGATCTGATGGACATTAAGATCTTTGTCGACACCGACGCGGACGTGCGCATCCTGCGCCGTATCGTGCGCGATGTGCGTGACCGCGGCCGCAGCCTTGACAGCGTGGTGAACCAGTATCTCACCACCGTCAAGCCCATGCACGAGCAGTTTGTGGAACCGAGCAAGCGCAATGCGGACATCATCATTCCGGAGGGCGGCTACAATCAGGTCGCGCTCGAAATGGTAGTGGAGCGCGTACGGGCGCATCTCGGCGCGAAGTGAGGAGAAGAGATGGCAAAGCTATATTTCAAGTACGGCGCCATGGGCTCGTCGAAGTCCGCGCAGGCGCTGATAACGCAGTTTAACTACGAGGAGCTGGGCATGACGGTCTGGCTCATCAAGCCCAGCATCGACACGCGCGACGGCGCGGACATCATCCGCAGCCGCATCGGCCTTCAGCGCAGCGCGCAGATAATCACGCCGGAGCAGAACGTCGCGGATGAGTATCACGCCGCCGGGAAGTACGACGTCATCATCGCCGACGAGGCGCAGTTTTTCACGCCGGAGCAGATAGACCAGCTCCGCGGTATCGTCGATAACGAGGACGTCCCCGTGCTGTGCTTCGGCCTGCGGACGGACTTCCTGACCCGCTGCTTCCCCGGCTCGAAGCGGCTTCTGGAGCTGGCGGACTCGATAACCGAGATAAAGACCGTCTGCGCCTGCGGACGCAAGGCGACGGTGAACGCCCGCATCGGCGAGGACGGGCGCATCATAACGAAGGGCGATCAGGTGTTCCTCGGCGGCAACGACAGCTATGTCGCCATGTGCCATAAGTGCTGGGCGGACAAGATAAGAGCCCAGCAGAGCGAAGAGACATAATATCAGGTTCGGGTGCAACGCGCCCGATGCATGCCCCCGCGGTGAATTATCACTGCGGGGGCATGCGTTTTGGGGCAGTTTATTTGGCTCCCTTGTGTAAAGGTAGCCAAGGACTTTTTCTTTACTACGCTCTTTCTTTTCTCCCCTGCTCTAATCTCTCCACTGGCGACCCCTTCGGCAGGTCAGCGTATAGACCACGCTTTCTTTCCCCCTCCGCACCTGTCATGCTCGTCACCCCTCCTTATATTTTATTCGTTTATTCGCATTAATCGGCTGATTTTGTATAAATGTGTTTGTAATTTTCGCGGCACTGTATTATAATGAAGTATCAAACGTTTTTTCGGCTTTGGTATTACACATTTAGGGAGGTAGGGACTGTTGGAGACTCCATACGCAATAGAGATGCTTCACATCACCAAGCGATTCCCCGGCATCGTCGCCAACGACGATATCACGCTTCAGCTCAGGAAGGGCGAGATCCACGCTCTGCTCGGCGAAAACGGTGCGGGCAAATCGACTCTGATGAGCGTGCTTTTCGGCCTGTATCAGGCCGAGGAGGGCATCATCAAAAAAGACGGCGTCGAGGTTCAGATCAAGGACCCGAACGACGCCAACGCCCTCGGCATCGGCATGGTGCATCAGCACTTCAAGCTGGTCGAGTGCTTCTCCGTGCTCGACAACATCATTCTCGGCGTTGAGCCGAACAAGCACGGCTTCCTGCAGAAGCAGGAGGCGCGGGAAAAGGTTATGGCGCTGTCCGAAAAATACGGCCTCGCCATCGATCCGGACGCACTTATCGAGGACATCACCGTCGGTATGCAGCAGCGCACCGAGATACTTAAGATGCTCTACCGCGACAACGAGATACTCATCTTCGACGAGCCGACCGCCGTGCTCACCCCGCAGGAGATCGACGAACTGATGCAGATAATGAAGAACCTCTCCGCCGAAGGCAAGAGCATACTCTTCATTTCCCACAAGCTCAACGAGATCATGTCCGTCGCGGACAGAGTCACCGTTCTGCGCAAGGGCAAATGCATCGGCACCGTCAACGTCAAGGACACGACCAAAGAAGAACTCAGCCGCATGATGGTCGGCCGCGACGTCGAATTCGTCGTACATAAGGACGAGGCCAAGCCCGGCGACGTTGTGCTCAGCGTCAAGGAGATGACCGTCGCCTCCAAGGTGCACCACAACAACGCCGTCAAGGGCGTGTCGTTCGACGTGCACGCGGGCGAGATCGTCTGCATCGCCGGTATTGACGGCAACGGCCAGACCGAGCTCGTCTACGGCATCACCGGACTTGAGCCGGTGAAGTCCGGACACGTCGAGCTCTGCGGCCACGATATCACGCATCTTCCCATCCGCAAGCGCTCGCTTCTGGGCATGAGCCACATTCCGGAGGACAGGCACAAGCACGGCCTTGTGCTCGACTACCCGCTTGAATACAACATGATCCTTCAGCGCTACTTTGAGCCGGAGTTCACCGGCAAGGGCGGCTTCCTGAAGCGCCCCGCCATCCGCGCTTATGCCGACAGGCTCATCGAGCAGTACGACGTGCGTTCCGGTCAGGGCGCGGTCACGATTGCGAGAAGCATGTCCGGCGGCAACCAGCAGAAAGCCATCGTCGCCAGAGAGCTCGACAAGAAGCCGAAGCTCCTCGTCGCCGTTCAGCCGACGCGCGGGCTGGACGTCGGCGCGATAGAGTATATTCACCGGCAGCTGGTCGCCACGCGCGACGCGGGCGGCGCAGTGTTGCTCGTCTCGCTGGAGCTGGACGAAGTCATGAACGTTTCCGACCGTATTCTGGTCATGTACGAGGGCGAGATCGTCGGCGAGCTTGACCCGAAGAAGACCACGGTGGAAGAGCTTGGCCTGTACATGGCAGGCGCGAAGAGGGAGGGCAAAAAAGCATGAAGCGTATTATGAAAAACAGCGCGGTGCAGTCTCTGCTCGCATCCCTCGCATGTATCATCGTCGGCCTGCTGATCGGCTACATAGTCCTGCTGTTCATCAATCCCGCCGGCGCGTGGGACGCGATACTCACCGTTATCAAGAACTTTTTCTATTACCCCAGCAAGCCCGCCGCGCTCAAGTATTTCGGCAGCACGCTGGTGAAAACCGTGCCGCTGATGCTGTGCGGTCTGTCCGTTTTGTTCGCGTATAAGGTCGGCCTGTTCAATATCGGTGCCGCCGGCCAGTACGTCGCCGGCGCGGGCGCGGCACTGTATCTGGCGCTGGCGCTGAATCAGCCGTGGTACGTCTGCGTCATCGGCGCAATGCTCGCCGGCGCGATGCTCGGCGCAATCTCCGGCGCGCTGAAATCCTACTGCAACGTCAACGAGGTCATCTCCTGCATCATGCTCAACTGGATAAGCCTCTATGTTGTCAACATGATCCTCACGACCGTCAAGGAGACCACCAGCCCCTACACCTTCACTCTTTCCAGCACCAATCCCGCCGCGCTGATACCGAGCCTCGGCCTCGGAAAGCTCTTCAGCAACAACCAGTATGTCACGATCGCGCTGCCGATAGCTATCCTCGTGTCCATACTCATCTGGGTTCTCCTCGAGAAGACCAAGTTCGGCTACGAGCTGCGCGCGACCGGCAGCAATAAAAACGCCGCGAAATACTGCGGCATGAACGAGAAGAGAAATATCATCCTCACGATGGTCATCGCGGGCGCGCTCGCTGGTCTCGGCGCGGCGCTGCTGTTCCTCACCGGATTTGAGCAGTGGCAGTGCAGCCAGTCCTCCGTGCCGACCATGGGCTTCAACGGCATCGCCGCCGCCTTCCTCGGCGGTCTGAACCCCATCGGCAACATCTTCTCCTCCTACTTCATACAGCACATCACGAACGGCGGCGCATACGTCGACAAGACTATGTACTGCGCCCAGATCTCCGACCTGATATCGGCCATCATCATCTATCTGTGCGGCTTCGTCGCCTTCTTCAAGTACTTCATCAACAACTGCATCGACCGCAGCGAGGAGCGCAAAGCGCATAAAAAGGCCGCGGAGGACGCCGCCGAAAAAGCCGGCGCTATCAAGGAAGGAGGTAGCAAGTAATGGTACTTCTGCTTCAATACACGCTTATTTTTGCTTCCGTTCTTGTCCTCGTCGCGCTGGGCGGCTGTTTCTCGGAGCACTCCGGCGTTATCAACATTGGCCTTGAAGGCATCATGGTCATGGGTGCGCTCGGCGGTGCGCTGGCGATGAAGTTCCTGCCCGAAACCGTGCCCGCCGTAGTGATGATAATCGTCACCGTCGTCATGGCGATCGTCTTCGGCATGATATATTCGACGCTGCTCGGCCTCGCCTGCATCAATTTCAAGGCGGATCAGACCATCGTCGGTACCGCCATGAACATGCTCGGCACCGCCGCCGCGACGGTCATCGTCAAGGCGATGAACACCGCCGAAAGCCCCGACAACGTCTCCTCGACCATACAGTATATCAACGCGAAAAAGGCGTTTCTTGTGAACATCGGCAGCTTTGAGTTCAACTGGTTCATGCTTTTGGCCGTCATCGCGCTGGTGTGCAGCTTCATCACGCTGTACCGGACGCGCTTCGGTCTGCGCCTGATGGCCTGCGGCGAGCATCCGCAGGCGGCGGACAGCGTCGGCATAAACGTCTATAAGATGCGCTGGGCGGGCGTGCTGATCTCCGGTCTGCTGGGCGGCCTCGGCGGCATAGTGTATATCACCGCAGGCGTCAGCGAGTGGAAATTTGAAAACGGTGTGGCCGGCTTCGGCTTCCTGTCGTTGGCTGTCATGATATTCGGCCAGTGGAAGCCCATCCGTATCGCGCTCGCGGCGCTGCTGTTCGGTATGTTCCGCGCGCTGTCGAACGTCTATACCGGCTTCGATTTCCTGACCGCGCTCAATATCCCCAGCACGGTATACAACATGCTCCCGTATATCATTTCGCTCATCGTGCTGGCCTTCACCTCCAAGAAGTCCCGCGCGCCGAAGGCGGAGGGCATCCCCTACGACAAAGGCTCGCGCTGACCCGCGTATATGTGAAATTGAACACCCACGCTGCTTTTGCAGCGTGGGTGTTTTTGTGTGGTGCGAGTTTAAACAGGACGGCATAGCGGCCGTCCCGCTTTACGTTATGCACAGCATGAAAATCGGCACACCAGACAAAAACAACCTGTCATTGCCCCTAAAGGGACTAGGCGGCAAATTAATGAATCGTGGTATGCCGCCGGCGCGAGACCAGTGCGCAAACTTAAGTGAGCATCCAAATCTTTGATTTGGCTAATGCGAACTTACACCTCAGGCGTGTCGTGGCAATCCGCATCCCCTTTACACAGCATAAAAACGCACTTCTGTCTCAAAGAGAAACGGATTGCCACGTCGCTTCGCTCCTCGCAATGACAGAGGTCTTCTATATGTGGCCTTTTCTTTTTCCAACCGGCAATCTCTGTACACTGGTGACGTTGCCTTAAGAATCGCCCCTCTTTATCAAAAACGCCAAGTACAGCGGATACGTATAGAACGACAGGACAATTGCAGCCACAAGGACTGCCAACGTGCCAACCAGCCAAGCGGCATCGTCTGACATGCCGGAGAAAATCAGCCGCGCGACAATATATGATGCTGCACCAATGGCAATATATGAAACAGTTCGGTCAGTGCGGCTCGCTTTAGGCGCTGCAGTTCCCCGCAGTTTTCTTCCTACGGAAATCCAAGATACGCCCGAACAAAGCGCCACTATCGCTATGGAAACCAGATATACAACGAACGGGCTTACCTCAGCAAAATGCTCTCTGACCAGCCACGCCAAAATAACGGCAAAAAGGACAGCAAGGTATGCAATCACGCTTCCGCCATAGAAAAGCGCTCCGCGCAATTCCGTGCTGCTGCGGCAAAAACGCCAATATAAAACCAAAAACAAGATAGAAATTCCTGCCGCCAAACACAAAATGACTGTTGAAAATCTGGTGACCATCACCATAAGGCCGTTCAGCAGCAGTACAAGAACCATACTGTTGTTCTGCCACTTGCTCTGTATGAGATTTTTCGTAAATGGCTTGGAGTCTATGTAGTCCAGTATTGCGTCCTCACTCATGTTATCATCCGCGTCCTTTCAAATTTTCTCGAACAAACAAGAATAAATATAGAAACAAAACTAAATAGGAAATCGCAATCAATAAGGAATTAAGTCTTTCTGTTTAAATACACCGAAATCGGAACACTCGCGCCATTCCAATAGTCTATCGCCATGTTCAAATGCTTAGTCAGCAGCTTTTTATATTTGCCAGGCCGAAGTTCCCTGCGGAAAATACGGTCAAAATCGTAAATTACAATAAGGAGACTCGAAAATCTCAGCCACTCCAAATCTCTTATGCAGTCATCAAGTGCCGCCCAGTTCCAGCCGAAATAGCTTGGAAAGCGCATAGCTGCTGAAATTTCTTTGTAGAAATCTTCAAGCGTCCTGCATAGATTTCCCCGTATAAGAGCTACATATGCGCCGTTCTCTTCGGCCTCGCACATTATCGTATATAGCTGTTCGTCGGTATACGAAGTTTCTTGCAGCGTAAAACTCCCTCCTATTCTTCCCACTATCCCTCACATCGAGAGTACCAAATACTGCCGCGCGTGTCAACAATTTTAGCCCTCATGGGCAAAAACTCCCCGCCGCGAAGCGCTTCGCGGCGGGGAGCTGCATCATATTCAATTATCCCACAGGACGCCGCGCTTATAATCCTCAAAGAACCTGACGAAGGTATCGAACAGCTCCTTGGTCTCGCCGTGCAGACCGGTCTCCCGATGGTAATATGCGCAGACGCTCTCCGCGTCGGGCAGGTACGGCAGCGGGAAGATATCAATATTCCTCATATAATCGCGCTGAAGCTCCGGCGCGAGCATATCCCAGAACAGCTTTGAATAGATAAACACGCCGAGCCCGCCGTTCGCAAGTTGGAACGCGTTTTCGATATTCGTCAGCTCGCAGATGAACTGCGGGTTGATATCATAATACTTCAGATAGCTCGCCAGCGCGCGCCCGCCGGAGGACTGGCGCGGTATCTTTATAAACGGCGCGCTCTCAAAATAGCTGAGGTCTGCGCCCTCGGCAAACTCCGCGCGCACCAGCTCGTAATTTTCACCGGCAAGCTCGCGCATTATCTGCTTCGGCACGACCAAAAGCTGATCCTTCTGGCACAGCGGCACGATCTCATAATTATCCGGCGTACTGCCCAGCGTCCCGATGACGAGGTCGACCCCGTCGTGCGACACGGCCTTTTGCAGCACCTCCGGCGATTCCTCGCTGAAGCGCACATAGGTGTCCTCATGCTCATGGAGATAGTGCGGCAGCACATGCGGCAGAATCGCGCGCGCGACCGTGTGCTCGATGCCGACATGCACGGCGTGCGAGCCGGCGAGGCTCTTGCTGGAGTTCTCCTCATACTGCCGCTTCAGCTGAAGTATGCCCTTCGCGGTCTGCAAAAACTGCCTGCCGTCCGGAGTAAGCACAAGGGGGCGGCTGCGGACGAACAGCGAGGTGTCCAGCTCCTCCTCAAGCTTCGCTATCTGCTTGCTCAGCGACTGCTGCGATATGAACAGGTGCTTCGCCGCCTCCGAAAAGCTCTTCTCCTCGGCAACGGCTATAAAGCTTTTGAGTATCGTAAAATCCATTTTCATTCCCCGACCGCCGGTTTCTTACGCTCCGGCGGTCTTTTTCATCCGTTTTCGGGACGAGTATATCACTCCGCCTGTCAATAGTCAAACTCGCACCTGTGCATATTTAAGGGCGCGGAATCGCCCGAAAAACGGTATGTTTCTGCATAAATCGGCGCAAAATTCGTTAAAAATTCATCATTATTCAAAACCTCCGGTGCAGTCCTATCTCTTTTGCACAAAGCGCCCCCGAAAAAGTTTGCTTTTTTAATGCAAATAGTAAATTCAGCAATTTACTATTGCAAAGTTAAACTTTTGGTTGTATTATATACGCACACAAGGGCGTAATGCAGGGCATGGGCTACTAAATAATTATACATCTCTCCGCGCCTGAGCGACATATTACGGAGGTAAACAAAATGAAAAAATTTATTGCTATGCTGTTTGTTGTATGTATAGTCTTCTCGCTGTGCGCCTGCGGGAGCAGCGGCGGCAGCGGCGAAAGTCTGACCTTTGCTACCGGCGGTGAATCCGGCACCTATTACGCCTTCGGCAGCGTTCTGGCTCAGTACGTCTCCAACAATACCGACATCAAAATCACCGCGGTCGTCGGCAACGGCTCTCAGGCCAACGTTGAAGACCTCGACTCCGGCGCCGTGCAGCTCGGCTTCTGCCAGTCCGACGTTATGAGCTACGCCTACTCCGGCACCAACCTCTTCGCCGAGTCCGGCGCAGTCGACAGCTTCTCCGTCGCGGCGGCGCTGTACATGGAGCAGGTCCAGATCGTCACCACCAACCCCGACATCAAGACCGTTGAGGATCTCAAGGGCAAGACCGTTTCCATCGGCGCTCTCGGCTCCGGCGTTTACTTCAACGCAGTCGACGTGCTCGGCGTGTACGGCATAGACGCAGAGAAGGACATCACCCCCGTTTACCAGAGCTTCGGCGACAGCGCTGAGAGCCTGAAGGACGGCAAGATCGACGCGGCATTCATCGTCGCCGGCGCACCCACCACCGCCATCACCGACCTTGCGACCGCCAGCAGCGTCTACCTCGTCAGCATCGACGACGAGCACATGGACACCCTGCTCGCCTCCTCCCCCTACTACGCGCGCAGCACCATCTCCGCTGACACCTACGGCACTCCCGACGACGTCCAGACCGTCGCCGTTGCAGCAGTCGTCCTCGTCCGCGACGATGTCTCCGCGGATGCGGTCTACAAGTTCGTTTCCACCATCTTTGAAAACTCCGGCAGCATCCAGCACGGCAAGGCCGAGGAGCTGAGCGTTGAGTTCGGTTCTTCCATCACCGCCGTTCCCTACCACCCCGGCGCAGCGAAGTACTTCGCCGAGAAGGGCATCGAGGTTGCCACCAAGTAATTTAAATCAGGCAAGTTAAATTTAAAGAATCGCTGCGGCGTCCGCAAGGATGCCGCAGCATGAATAATTTATATCCACGTAAAAAACACGTTAATTTTGAGAGGAGCGGATCACATGTCTATTTTCAAGAAAAATCCCGGAGGGAGCGCGGTGGAAGCTCAGGCCGAAGCCCAGCGCGAAGAAGGATCCGCTCTTGACGCAGAGACCCTGATGCGTAAGTTCGACAAGGAGTCGAACACCCGTATATGGGAGGGCACGCCCGCAATAATCGTGCGGATCATAGTGGTCGCGTTTTCGCTCTACTGCATTTGGTCTACGCTGTTCAGCGTGGCGGCGCTCGAGAAGCGGCTGACCATGTTCATGGCGCTCGTCACCATAATGGGCTACCTGACCTACCCCGCCAGCCGTCACCATGTACGTCACAATTATATTCCGTGGTACGATTTCGTGCTGATGGCCGTCGGCGCGGGCTGCTTCCTGTTCTTCTGCCTGAAGTACGACTCGCTCGTAAAGGTCCTGACCAGTGCGTCCAAAATGACCCCGACCTTCACGATAATCGGCATCGTCGGCCTGCTGTGCCTGATGGAGCTGTGCCGCCGCTGCGTCGGCATCCCGATCCTCTGCGTCGCGGGCGTGCTGCTTGTCTACACCTTCAGCACCGGCATGGGCGTCGAGCGCGTGCTCTACACCCTGTTCTACACCACCGGCGGCGTCCTCGGCACTCCCGTACAGGTCTGCGCAAAGTACATCGTTGTGTTCATCATCTTCGGCGCGTTCCTTGAGCGCACCGGCATCGCCGGGTTCTTCATCAAGCTTGCAAATTCCCTCGTCGGAGGCTTCTCCGGCGGCCCCGCCAAGGTCGCGGTCATCTCCTCCGCGCTCTGCGGCATGGTCTCCGGCTCTTCCGTCGGCAACACCGTCACCACCGGCTCCGTCACCATCCCCATGATGAAAGAGACCGGCTACAAGCCGGAATTTGCCGGTGCCGTCGAGGCTGCGGCCTCCACCGGCGGCCAGATAATGCCCCCGATCATGGGCGCCGCCGCGTTCCTGATGGCGGAGTACATGAACGTCACCTACGCCGAGGTCGCGCTGCGCGCCATTCTCCCCGCGGTGCTGTACTTCACCGGCATCTTCGTCGCCGTCCACCTTGAGGCCAAGAAGCTCGGCCTCAAGGGCATCCCGCGCAATGAGCTGCCGAAGTTTTCGAAGCTGCTCAGCAAGATATACCTCCTGCTGCCGCTGGTCGTCCTCGTCTGGCTCGTCACCACTGGCACCCGCACCATGGCCTACTCCGCCACCATCGCTATCCTCGTCGCCATCGTTGTCAGCATCATTGACCGCGACGACCCGATAACCTTCGGCCGCATCCTTGAAGCGCTTGAAGCCGGCGGCAAGGGCACCATTACCGTCGCCGTTGCCTGCTCCATGGCGGGCGTCATCTCCGGCTGCATCACCGCGACCGGCCTCGCCTCCAAGATGATCTCTGCGGTCGTTTCCATCAGCAGCAGCGTCACCGTCATCGACCCGACGATGGTCGCCCTGTTTCTGACCATGATCTGCTGCATCATCCTCGGCATGGGCGTCCCTACCACCGCAAACTACTGCATCATGGCCTCCACCTGCGCGCCGATACTCATTACAATCGGTGTCCCCAAGATCGCGGCTCACTTCTTCGTGTTCTACTTCGGCATCGTCGCCGACATCACTCCCCCCGTCGCGCTGGCAGCCTACGCAGGCGCGGCCATCGCCAAGGGCAATCCGATGAAGACCGGCGTCAACGCAACCAAGCTTGCGATCGGCGCGTTCATCGTCCCGTACATCTTCTGCATGAACCCCGCGATGCTGCTCATCGATGTGTCCGCGCTGTCGATAATCCAGATCGTCATTACCTCGTTCCTCGGCATCTTCGGCGTCGCGGCCGCGATAAACGGCCATCTCCTGCGCAGGATGCACCCCATCACGCGCATAGCGGCGGCCGCAGGCGGACTTCTGATGATGGATCCCACGCTCATCACCGATATCATCGGTCTGGTGCTGCTAGGCGGCGTGTTTGCATGGCAGTATTTCAGCAGGAAGAAAGCCGCAGCCGCAGTATAAAAAGGCATGAAAAAAGCTGTTTCCAAATTGGAAACAGCTTTTTTATTTTGATGGAGAGATAATACGCAGCAAGCAAATCACTTGTCCCGCTTCATCTCCGCGAGAGCATAATTCGTGTACTCCGGATCGTTCGTGACGTCCTTGATGAGCTTGATGCAATCAGGGAAATGTATCTCCTCCCCGTCATGGCTCAACTCGATCTCAAGCACCGCACGGTCATCCCAGAAGGGGTAGACGTCGATATCGAAATACTGATTCTCATTTATAAGATAGTAGCGCTGCTTCTCCAGCGGGCGGAGCGAGGGATCGGCCATCTTCAGCAGCTCCGTGTATTCGTCCTCGGTCAGGCGCTTCTCGTTTTCGACGATCTCGCCTCCGGCGCGGCGCTGCTCGGTCTTATAATAGATATAATGCCCGTCCAGTCCGCGGCGGCGGATATCGGTGGTGCCGTCGCCCGTCCCGCAGAGATAGGTCTGCACGATATCAACCCGTTTGCAGGCGGGCATCGACTCAAGCTGCGCAATGTCCGGATGCTCGACAAGGAACTTCAGGCGGCTGCGCTTCGGCCCCTGCTCGCCCAGAAACGCGGCGATCTCGTCTATCAGCCTCAGCAGCTTATTTTCATAGTCGGTCGAATTATCTATGATGCGCAGGTACGGGTGCCCCGCCCACGCGGAGATCAGCCCGTCGTCCAGCCGCGCCGCCTCCTCGGCGGATTCCGTGCGCGCGCGGTTGTTGTCAAGCGTGTAGTATTTCTCCGCGCCGATTGCCGCCGTCACCATGTGGAACACCGCGTCGTAGCTGTCGCGCATGTCTATCTCATTCATGCCGAGGATGTTCAGCACCTGCTCATACTCCTCGGGGGACATGTAGGGCTTGTTGTCGAGCGTGCCGCGGTCGCAGACGATGAGCACCTTGTCCGTGTGCATCCCGCGCGCTACGTCCTCATATACCTGCTCCTTGGCAAGCTGGAGCCGATACTGCGCGAGCTGATAATCCAGATTGCAGCCGCAGGCGTCATAGGTCACGCCGCCGCATATAAGCTCCGTGCAGGTCTCCGGAATAAACAGCACCGTGTAGCCCTTCATGGAAAACGCGTTCTGTATCCAGCTCTGCGCCGTGGTTTTTCCCGCGCATGGGCCGCCGGTTATCACAATTTTTGTTATCTCCATCTTTCCTCCGATGCTGTGACAGTGTATATTTCTTAATGTCTCAAATTTGATTATACCTAAATCCTTGGCCTTTTACAAGCATAGGAGAATTTTTAACACATTCCCCCACGTCGCAGGCGACGCCGCGCTCTGACAAATTGTACGAATTTCAGATTTATTCCGCCATGTTTTCTCTTTATTTGTTTAAATTGCAATATTGACTTTCGGCATTCGCAAGACTACAATAGCACCATCAATTTTGAGAGTACAGCGAAAGGATATGCACCATGTTTCATTTTTCCAGTGCAAAAGTGAATACTTGCTGCAATTCCTCCGTGCCCTGCACAGAGGCTGATTCCTGCTGCTCTCGTTCTCAGGAAAACACCGTTCTCGCTCTTACCATGGACGCCATTATTATGGCGTCCATTTTTGTCGTCATAATATCCATAATTATGGGCCTGCGCCTTAGCGCGCTGGTCATACTTAGCGTAATTATTATTTCCATTATTATTTCCTCGCCAGTCCCACTTGGTCTGAAGCGTCACCGCTGTTGATTTATTTCTGATACAACGAAGCGGCTTCGCCAAGTGGCGGAGCCGCTTTTTTGTATATATATTCCACGTTTTAAGGAGAATGCAAAATGAAAAAGAGATTTGTATGTATGTTCCTCGCGCTCGCAATGCTGTTTGCGCTGGCCGCTTGCGGCAACAGCAGCACCCCTGCAGCATCCGATAACAGCTCCGCCTCCGACGGCAGCTCCGACACCATAAAGCTCGGCGGCATCGGCGCCCTGACCGGCGGCTATGCAAACTACGGTCTGTCCGTCCAGCACGGCGCACAGCTCGCCGTTGATGAGATCAATGCCGCCGGCGGCGTGAACGGCAAGCAGCTTGAGCTGAACTTCCAGGATTCCCAGGGCGATCCCGAAAGCGCCGTCAGCGCTTACGGCAAGCTGATGGACTGGGGCATGGACGTTTCTCTGGGCTGCGTTATGTCCGGTGAAACCGCGTCCGTCGTCGCAGCCGCCAAGGAAGACGACGTCCTGCTTCTCACTCCCTCCGGCTCCTCCGACTCCTGCCTCAGCGGCAACGACAAGGCCTTCCGCATCTGCTTCTATGATTCCTACCAGGGCACCGCAGCCGCCAACTACCTGAGCGAGAAGAACCTGGCCACCGAAGTTGGTGTCCTGTACCAGAGCGACAGCGACTACTCCACCGGCCTGTACAGCTCCTTCGTCGCCGAGTGCGCTGATCTCGGCATCAACATCGTCGAGACCCAGACCTTCACCGCCTCCACCAGCACCGACTTCTCCACTCAGGTCAACGCACTTGTCGATTCCGGCGTCAAGGTCGTGTTCATCCCCTTCTATGCTGAAGAAGCTTCCACCTTCCTGACTCAGGCCAAGGGCAAGTTCGCCGATGACGTTTACTTCTTCGGCGCCGACGGTCTTGACGGCATCCTCGGCAAGGTCGAGCAGGATGTCACCATCGCAAACAATGTTCTGATGCTCACCCCCTTCGCAGCTGACTCCACCGAAGAGAACGTCCAGTCCTTCGTCAAGGCTTACGAGGCTGCCTACGGCACAACTCCCGACCAGTTCGCAGCTGACGCATACGACGCAGTGTACGTCATCAAGGCCGCAGTCGAGAAGGCCGGCAGCACCTCCGGCGCAGCTCTCGCGGCAGTTATGCCTGAGCTTGAAGTCACCGGCGTAACCGGCACCATGACCTGGAGCGCCGACGGCAACACCAACAAGAACGCCAGCGCCATCCTCTACTTTGACGGCGTGGGCAGCGTCTTCGGTAACTGATAAAATCCGCTACATCTCATCCTCCATATAATATATTCCCCAACTCCGGCGAGGCCGGAAAACAAGCCCCTATGTCCTCCGGGTATCCGCCCGGAGGATGGGCGCTGTAAAGGAAGACCGATATGACTCATTTTATTCAAACTCTGATAAGCGGCCTGAGCCTGGGCAGCATATACGCGCTCATCGCTCTGGGCTATACAATGGTGTACGGCATCGCCAAAATGCTTAACTTCGCGCACGGCGACATCATCATGATCGGCGCGTACGCGGGCATAGTTACTGTTAATCAGCTTGGCCTGCCTCCGATAGTCGCGGTCATCGTCAGCGTCGTGATCTGCGCGGGGCTTGGTATGCTGATCGAATTTCTGGCCTATAAGCCTCTGCGTCAGGCGCCGCCGCTGAGCGTGCTCATCACCGCCATCGGCGTCAGCTACCTGCTGCAGAACCTCGCCCTGATAATCTTCGGCTCCCAGCAGAAGGCCTACCCCAGCCTCATCGAGCTCTCCAGCTTCACTATCGGAGGGGTCACGGTTGACGGCATCTCCGTCCTGACCCTGCTGATGACGGCGCTAATCATGGTAGTGCTTAGCTTCTTCATCAACAAGACCAAGCTCGGCAAGGCGATGCGCGCCGTGTCGGAGGACAAGAACGCCGCGTCCCTCATGGGCATCAGCGTCAACCGCACCATCACCCTCACCTTCGCCATCGGCTCCGCGCTCGCGGCCTTCGCAAGCATTTTCTACGGCATGTCCTATGTCTACATCAAGCCCACCACCGGCGCGATGCCCGGCATCAAGGCCTTCACGGCCGCAGTTTTCGGCGGCATCGGCTCAATCCCCGGCGCAATGCTCGGCGGCATCCTGCTCGGCATGATCGAGCAGTTCTCAAAGACCTATATCTCCACGCTCTGGGCCGACGCCATTGTGTTCGGCGTTCTGGTTCTGGTGCTGGTCGTCAAGCCCACCGGTCTGCTGGGCAAAAATATTAACGAGAAGGTGTAACGATGAAGAAAAAAGTTAAGCTCAATCATGACGTCGTCACCTTCGCGCTCGTCGTCCTGCTCTATGCCGTTGTCGCGTTTCTGCTTTACAGCGGCAGTCTCACTCGCCAGATAGCCAATATGCTCATCCCGATCTCGGTGTACATTGTCCTCGCGGTGTCGCTGAACCTTGTCGTCGGCCTGCTGGGCGAGCTGTCCCTCGGCCACGGCGGCTTCCTGTCGGTCGGCCTGTTCTCCGGCTGTCTGGTCGCTATCGCGCTGTCTGCCACGTCGCTGCCGCTCTTCGTTCGCCTGCCGCTGTCGATGATTGTCGGCGGTCTCGTCGCAATGGTGTTCGGCTTCATCGTCGGCCTTCCCGCGCTGCGCCTCAAGGGCGATTATCTTGCGATCGTTACTCTGGCCTGCGGCGAGATCATCAAGAATATCATCACGAACCTTGACATCACTGGCGGCGCGCTCGGCCTCAACACCGGCGCGATCTACTCCAACGCCAAAACGCTGCTCCCCTACGCGGCAGTGCTGGTGCTGCTGACGGTGCTGGTCATGATGAACCTCAAGCACTCGAAGCACGGCCGCGCCATCATGGCCATCCGCGACAACCGCATCGCGGCGGAGTCCATCGGCATCAACGTCACCTACTTCAAGCTCGCAGTGTTCATGCTCTCGGCCTTCTTCGCCGGAGCCGCCGGAACCCTCTACGGCCACTTCTTCGCAAACGTCAAGGCCGCGTCCTTCGACTATAACATGTCCATCGAAATTCTTGTCATCGTCGTCCTCGGCGGCATGGGCAGCGTCCCCGGCTCCATCATCGCGGCGATAGTGCTCCAGCTTCTACCGGAGCTTATGCGCGAGTTTGCCGATTACCGCATGCTGCTCTACGCGATAGTCCTCATCCTCGTCATGCTGGCCACCAACGACCCGCGTATGCGCGAATTCTTTGAGCGGCTGCGCCCGTCAAACCTCGTGAGAAAGCTTGCCGCAAAGAACAAAAAGGAGGCGCAGACAGATGACTAACAAGACCAAACTCGTCACCGTCACGCCGCGCGTCGCCATGCTCACCGAGCGCGACGTCGGCAAGACTCCCGTGCTCGAATGCATCGACCTCGGCATCAGCTTCGGCGGCCTGAAGGCGGTCGACAACTTCAATATAACCATCGGCCGCACCGAGATTGCCGGCCTTATCGGGCCGAACGGTGCCGGTAAAACCACCGTTTTCAACCTGCTCACCAGCGTGTACCAGCCCACCCACGGCACCATCCTGCTCGACGGCAAGGACATTCACGGCATGAGCACCGCGCAGATAAACCACGCCGGTATCGCGCGCACCTTCCAGAACATCCGTCTGTTCTCCAACCTCACCGTTGAGGAGAACATCATGGTCGCGATGGGGCCGCAGATCAAATACGGCCTTGCGAGCAGCATCCTGCACCTGCCCCCATACCGTTGGGAGGAGCGCGTCGCGCACGAGCGCGCGATGGAACTGCTAAGCATCTTCCACATGGAGGACATGGCAAACGCGCAGGCTGGCAGCCTGCCCTACGGCGCGCAGCGCCGCCTTGAGATTCTCCGCGCGCTGGCGACAAACCCCAGTCTGCTGCTGCTCGACGAGCCTGCCGCTGGCATGAACCCCTCCGAGACCGCGGAGCTGACCGACAACATTCTCGCCATCCGCGACACCTTCAAGATCGCGGTTCTGCTCATCGAGCACGACATGAACCTTGTCATGAACATCTGCGAAGGCATCGCGGTGCTCAACTTCGGCAAGCTCATCGCCAAGGGCAGCGCGGAGGACATCCAGAACAATCCCGAGGTCATCGAAGCCTACCTCGGCCGGAAGAAGGAGGCGTGAACATGGGAGTAATGCTTAAAGTAAACGATCTGCACGTCTATTACGGCAGCATCCACGCCGTCAAGGGTGTGTCCTTCGAGGTAAACGAGGGCGAGGTCGTCACGCTCATCGGCGCAAACGGCGCCGGTAAGTCCACCGTTCTGAACACCGTCTCCGGTCTGCTGCATCCCCGCGCTGGCAGCATCGAATTTGAGGGCACAGATCTCAAGGGCGTGCCCCCGCACAAGATCCTCTCCAGAGGTCTTGCACAGGTTCCGGAAGGGCGGCACGTATTTTTGCAGATGACCGTTGAGGAGAACCTGGAGATGGGCGCATACACGCAGCCGAAATCCGGTATCGCCGACGGCATAGCCGATGTCTACCGCCGCTTCCCCCGTCTGGAGGAGCGCCGCAAGCAGACCGCCGGTACTCTCTCCGGCGGTGAGCAGCAGATGCTGGCCATGGGACGCGCGCTCATGTCGAAGCCGAAGCTGCTGATGCTGGATGAGCCGTCGATGGGTCTTGCGCCCATTCTCGTCGAGCAGATATTCGACATCATCCGCGAGCTGCACGCCGCGGGCACGACCATTCTTCTCGTCGAGCAGAACGCGAACGCCGCGCTGAGCGTAGCAAACCGCGCCTATGTCCTCGAAACCGGCAGAATCGTCCTCTCCGGCACCGGCGACGAGCTGATGCACAGCGAGCAGGTTCAGAAAGCCTACCTCGGCGGCTGAATTGTATATTATATAATAGAAGCGATTCCGGTTTCCGGAATCGCTTTTTGCATACCGCCGTTTGAACTATTGCGATAACATGCATAATGTGCTATAATATAAAGATATCCGGAGGCCGCGTTTCTGGCGGTTTCCAATCTGCAAAGGATCGATACATCTATGGAGCTGCACGCAAAAACGGTACGCTCACAACTTAACTTTTTCAAACCCTTCGTCGCAAACTGCTCTCTTGAAGTCACCCGCAAGGGGCAGGACAAGCTCGGCGAGCTCATGACCGCGCTCCACAAGCACGAGGTCATGGTCAAAGAGCACGATTTCGGCCGCTTTCAGGGCGCATGGATCATGCCCAAGGATGAGCGGCGCAACGGCGTTGTTCTGTACCTGCACGGCGGCGGCTACACCTGCGGCAGTCTCGAATACGCCAAGGGCTTCGGCGCGACGCTCGCATCTGAGGCCGGAGTGCGCGTATTCTGCGCGGCTTACCGGCTTGCGCCCGAAAACCGCTACCCCGCGGCGCTGGACGATGCGCTTGAAAGCTACAACTACCTCCTGCGGAAAGGCTATTCCACAAAGCAGATCATGCTCTGCGGCGAGAGCGCGGGCGGCGGACTCATCTTCGCGCTGTGCCTGAAGCTCAAGCAGCTGGGGCAGGCGCTGCCCTGCGGGCTTATCGGCATCTCGCCGTGGACGGATCTCACCGGCTCCGGCGACTCCTACGAGACGAACAAGGACGTCGACCCCTCGATGACGCAGGAGCTGCTGCAATTCTACGCCCAGTGCTACACCGACGACGCCGCGGATCCGCTCTGTTCCCCGCTCTTCGGCGACCTCACCGGTCTGCCTCCGTCGCTGCTGTTCGTCGGCGGTGACGAGATAATGCTGGACGACACGCGGCTGCTTTACGAAAAGCTGACCGCCGCCGGCTGCAAGAGCCGCATGATCGTTGCGCCGGAGCGCTGGCACGCCTACGTGCTCTACTGTCTGAGCGAGAACATGCCCTCGGACTTCGAGGCGATAAACAAGTTCATGGATCGCGTTCTGTCTCCGGCGCGCAGCCTTCGCTGGATGCGTCTTGACAACGCAGCAAAAATATACCCCGCAGCGAAGCGCCGCAACTGGGTCAACTTCTTCCGTCTCTCGGCAGAGCTTTCGGAGCCGGTCGATATTCCGGTGCTGCGCGCCGCGCTGGACGTGACGGTGCGCCGCTTCCCGTCGATAGCCGTGCGCCTGCAGCCCGGCGTATTCTGGTACTACCTTGAGCAGCTGCCCAAAGCGCCGGAGATTCAGGCCGAGCGCAGCTGCCCGCTGGCGCATGCGCCCTTCGGCAAGGTGCGCGAATGCGCGCTGCGTGTGCTGGTATACAACGAGCGCAACCGCGTCGCGGTCGAATTCTTCCACGCAGTGACAGACGGCAACGGCGGCATGACATTCTTCAAGACCCTGCTCGCCGAATATATCAGCCAGAAATACGGCGTCGCCGTGCCCACGGAGCATGGCGTGCTCGGCAGGCTGGAGGAGCCGGACGAGGAGGAGCTGGAGGACAGCTTCCTCCGCTACGCCGGAGACGTGAAGGCCAGCCGCAAGGAAGCCACGGCCTACCACCTCACCGGAACGCCCGAACCGGACGGCTTCAAGAACCTCATCACCATGATTGCGCCCTCGGACGATGTGCGCGCCGCCGCGAAGCGGCACGGCGTGACCGTGACGGAGCTGCTCTGCGCGGCGATGATGCAGGCCATAAACGAGCTTCAGGCCGAGCGCGTACCACAGCGCCGCCTGCGCAAGCCCGTCAAAGTCCTGCTCCCCGTTAACCTGCGCCGCATGTTCCCCAGCAAGACCCTGCGCAACTTCGTCTCGTACATCACGCCGGAGATCGACCCCTGCATGGGTGATTACAGCTTCGACGAGATATGCTCCATCGTGCACCACCGCATGGGGCTTGAAAATAACCCCCAGTCGATGCGCGCGAAATTCGCCGCGAACGTCGCCAGCGAGAAATCCCCTTTCCTGAAGGTCGTGCCGCTGTTCGTCAAGAACATCGTGATGAAAGCCGTGTTCGACAGGGTGGGCGAGTGCAAATCCTGCCTCTGCCTCTCGAACCTCGGCAACGTCCAGCTTCCGGAGGTCATGGCGCAGTATGTCTCGCGGCTGGATTTCATAATCGGCGTACAGGCCAAGGCGCCGCACAACTGCGGCGTGATCTCGTGGAACGGGACGATGTATATCAACTGCATCCGCAACATCCGCGAAGCGGAGCTTGAGATGCGGTTTTATCAGGTGCTGAAGTCGCTGGGTATCCACATCAAGGTGGAGAGCAACATGCGTTAATAACCGTCTGCGGTAATTTGGAGGATTCTTATGTATTGTATAAAATGTGGCGTTGAGCTTGCGGACAGCGAAAAGGTCTGTCCTCTATGCGGCACGCGGGTGTTTCACCCCGACCTGCCGCGCAGCGAGAGCGAAGCTCCCTTTCCGGCCGACAACCGCGTGCTGCCGGAGGACGTGAACCGCTCCGGTGTGCTGTTCATTCTCACGGCGCTGACACTGCTCCCCGCCGTGCTGTGCATCGTGTGCGACTGGCGCATCAACGGCTCCATCGTGTGGTCGGGCTATGCCGCGGGCGGCGTCGCCCTGCTGTATATCACCGTTGTGCTGCCGCTGTGGTTCCGGCACCCGAACCCCTCGATCTTCGTTCCGGTCGATTTCGCCGCGATAGCGCTGTTCCTGCTGTACATCAACTTCGCTGTCGGCGGGCACTGGTTCTTGTCCTTCGCCTTCCCCGTCACCGGGGCGATTGCGCTGCTCGTCACCGCGGTCGTCACGCTCATGCGCTACGTCCCCGGCGGTGCGCTGTATATCTTCGGCGGCGCGCTCATCCTCACCGGCGGGCTGAACGTACTTATAGAGTTCCTGCTGCACATCACTTTCGGCATCGAGGGCATGTTCGTCTGGTCGATCTACCCGCTGACGGTCTGCGTTCTGCTCGGCGTGATGCTGCTGGTCGTCGCGGTATGCAAGCCGCTGCGCCGCTCGCTGCACAGGAAATTCTTCCTGTAATTTATCAGATAACGACAAAAGCGCTGTCAAAAAGTCCTGTCCGGACTTTTTGACAGCGCTGAAATTATTCTGCCGTTAACGCTTAAAGCCGATTACCACTCAAGGTTCTTCTCGTTTTCCTTGCTGAAAACGTGCGCGACGTTGCCGTCGAAGCTGAAGTGCACGGTGTCGCCCATGGCATAGTGACCCTTCATGTCGATGGTCGGGACGATGATGATAACGTCCTTGCCCTCGGCGGAAACGTGCAGATGCACGGAGGAGCCCATCATCTCGGACACGTCTACCTTCGCGGCTATGCCGGTCTCGCCGATGGTCGTATGCTCGGGACGAACACCGAGAGTGACCTCCTGAGACTGAACGTCCTTTGCGAGCAGGCGCGCTTCCTTCTCAGCATCAAGCTCAACTCTGTATCCGCCAAGCTCGACGAAGAACTTCTCGCCTTCGCGGACAAGCTTTGCATCGAAGAAGTTCATCTGAGGGGTGCCGATGAAGCCTGCGACAAAGAGGTTGCGCGGGTTGTTGAAGACCTCCTGCGGGGTGCCGATCTGCTGGATGTAGCCGTCACGCATGATGACGATACGGTCGCCCAGCGTCATGGCCTCGGTCTGGTCATGGGTGACGTAAATGAAGGTGGTGTCGATACGTTCGCGCAGCTTGATGATCTCGGCGCGCATCTGGTTACGCAGCTTTGCGTCGAGGTTGGAGAGCGGCTCGTCCATGAGGAAGACCGCCGGATCGCGCACGATGGCGCGGCCGATGGCGACACGCTGACGCTGGCCGCCGGACAGAGCCTTGGGCTTACGGTCGAGATACTGGGTAATGTCCAGGATCTCCGCGGCCTCACGGACCTTCTTATCTATAACGTCCTTCTTCTCCTTGCGCAGCTTCAGAGAGAAGGCCATATTTTCATACACGGTCATGTGCGGGTAAAGGGCGTAATTCTGGAAAACCATTGCGATATCGCGATCCTTGGGGGCGACGTCGTTCATGAGCTTGCCGTCGATATACAGCTCGCCCTCAGTGATCTCTTCCAGACCTGCGACCATGCGCAGCGTGGTGGACTTACCGCAGCCGGAGGGGCCGACCAGAACGATGAATTCCTTATCGGCTATCTCAAGGTTGAACTCCTGCACCGCGACAACGCCCTGCTCGGTTATCTGAAGGTTGGCCTTCTTCTCCTCGGACTCGTCCTTCTTTTTCTTTTTCTTCTTACCCTCGCCGCTGATGAACGGGTAAATCTTTTTCACGTTTTTAAGAACTACAGTTGCCATACTGCCGACTCCGGCTGCCGGGCCTCCGCCCTGACCGCCTCGCGGGGGCATCGCCTCCCGCATTACGACAGGTCTCCACACTGCCGCACCCTGAGTCTCAGGGAAATTGATATTCCTCCTTGTTAATGCTGTACGGGGCTGAATCATGGAGAGCCGCGCACGCAGTCAAATTAGACCTGCAGCGATGATACTGTCAAGCCATATATATTATACAGATTATTATCTGGTATTGCAAGCCAATATTCACCGTCCAAAATTGTGCAAATTGCTGTGCTTCCTTGAAATTTCGGATGCATTGTGCTATACTGATAATATGATAATTATACCCGTTCGCGGGCAGGAGGAGACACATATGGCATCCCATGAAAGCCAGCCGCGCAGGCAGAACAGCCATGCGGCAAGAGTAAAGGAGAGAGAATCCCATGTAAGGCGCCCTCGGAAAAAGAGCAAGGCGCCCCTCATCGTGGGTCTTATACTGGCGATTTTTGTGCTGGCGGCGGTGATAGCGCTGCTCTGGATCGAATCCAACTGCGTGCTCGTCGGCGGCAAGCTCTACCGGCAGGGCGACACGATTGACCTGCGCGGCGGCGAGGTCAGCATTGCGGAATACGATGAGCTGCGCGCCCGCTTCCCTGACAGCGTGATCCTCTGGAACGTGCCGATAGGCAGCCGCAGCTTTGACAGCAGCTCCACCTCCGTCAGCGTTGACAATTACAGCGAGGCCGAGATAGACAGCTTCCGCTATCTGCCGCAGCTCAAGACCATCGACGCGTCGGACGCCGACTGCTATGACGTTATAATGAAAACCATCGACGCCTACCCGAACTGCACCGTCAAATATCAGGTGAAGCTGGGCGGCTCAGCCTACGCGGGCGACACAGCGCAGCTCGTGCTCGATTCTCCGGCAGCGCTCAGCGAGCTGGAAGCGCGCCTGCAATATTTCCCGCAGCTTGAAAGCGTCGATCTCCGCGCCGCCGGACTCGGCGACGACGAGGAAGACGCGCTGATAGACGCGTTCCCCGACATAAGCTTCCTCCGCGAGGTGGAGCTTGCGGGCAAGAGCTTTGACACCTCCGCCGCGGAGCTTGACCTGAGCGGCACGGATATCGACGTCCAGACGCTTGTTGCCGCCGCGCCGCGCTTCACCGGCACAGAGACCGTGGAGCTGGGCAGCCGCGAGCTGTCGTTTGATGACATCGAGGCCGTCCGTAATGCATTCGGCGGAGCCGCCGTGCACTGCAAGCTGCGCGTTTACGGCACGCAGGTTGATTCTTTCGCGGAGGAACTGAACTATAACGGCCAGTACCTCGGCGACACCGGCGACGCCGAACGAGCCGCATCCGTCATGCCGTACCTCCGGAAGCTGTACATGGATAACTGCGGACTCTCCGACGAGGTGCTGGGCGCGCTCGACGACAAGTTTGAGAACCTGCGCGTCGTGTGGACGGTGTACATAAAGGGCTTCCCCTGCAAGACCGACGCCGACAATTTCTGCGTCTCCAAGTACAGCAGCAGCTACGGCCCGCTGGGCGACGATCTGATCGACCCGATAAAATACTGCAAGGACATGGTCACGCTGGATCTCGGCCACATGGACTACACGAATCTGAACTTTGTGAAGAATATGAAGCACCTCAAGTATCTCATCTGCGGCGACACGAAAGTGACAGATATCAGCGCGCTGGCCGACCTTGAGGAGATATATTTCATTGAAATGTTCCTCACGCCCTGCTCCGATTTCTCCGTGCTGGCAAACTGCAAGTCCCTGAGGCATCTCAACATATGCTATTGTCCGGTCGCGGACTACACGCAGCTCAAGGAACTGAGCTTCCTTGACAGGCTGTGGGTCAAGCGCTGCGGTCTGACTGACGAGCAGATCGCCGAGATCCAGGAGGCCTGCCCCAACACCTGGATAATGGTCGATAACGGCGACCCGTCCTCCGTCTGCTACGATTGGCGCTGCGACGACAGCTACTTCGATATGCGCGATAACCTCGGCATGTTCTACATGGTCGCCAAGCCCGCGGCATAATATATTGTGTAATAAAATCGCATGGTGAGATCACCATGCGATTTTGTTATCGCTGAACGGGAATTGATGCACCATCCCCTCGGCTTTCTCTGACGAGGGAGCCGTCGGCATCAGCCGACTGAGGGAGAGGAAATCTCGTGCTTTACGCCGCATGAAAAATCGGCGCGCTAATCAAAAGCCCTCCTGTCATTGCGAGGAGCGCAGCGACGCGGCAATCCGTTCTCCTCATGTCGGCACACCGTTATCGTCCGGTGTGCGGGGATGACAAGGTGTTTTTACATTACTGTGTCTTTTCTCTAATGGCACTCTCTATCAATTGGCGACCCCTCAGTCGCTAACGCGACAGCTCCCCTAGTAGGGGCGCCAAAGGGGGTACGTCGAAGCGGCGGCTCACATAAAATCCCCAATAAAAAAGCAGACGGTATAAACCGTCTGCTTTTCATTTCAATATGTATCAGCAATCAGGGCTTGGGGACAAAGCCGCCAAGGAAGTTGCCGATCTGGCCGGCCAGTTCGAAGGTGCCGTCGATGATCTGATGATCGTTGTGGTGCTTGCTGCCGTCAACAATGTCCTTGATGGCGCCGGCGATGCCGCTGCCATTGGAGCCGTCCTGGCCGCCGTTGCCGCCATTATTGCCGTTATTGCCATTGTTGCCGTTGTTTCCGTCCTGACCATTGTTTCCAGAGTTGCCGCCGTTATTACCGGAACCACCGTTGTTGCCGCCGTTTCCGTTATTGCCGGAGCCGCCGTTGTTGCCGTTGGAACCGTTATTGCCGGAACCGCCGTTGTTGCCGCTGCCGCCATTGTACTTACCGGAGTTGCCGCCGGTGCTTCCGGTCTTGCTGCCAGTGTTGGTGGTGTCAGCATCGAGGTCGAGGTCATCGGCGATATCTTCCATCTCTTCGTCTTCGTCAAGATCCTTGTCCTTGAGGCTGAAGTTGCCGCAGGAAGCAAGAACGATGACCAGAGCTACGACGAGAACGCCGACGATAAGCAGAGTCCAATACTTCTTCTTCATGATATCTCCCCTAAAAAATTTTTTATGCCCTCATATACAGGCATAATTTACCGATACCAATTTACCACCAATTAGGCGGCAAGTCAAGATACATATTACAAAAAAGTTTGGTTTTGTAATTATTAATTTGTATTTGTCTTAATTTCAAAAATGACTATCCCCGCCTGCCGCGCATCTCGCGGCGGCGCCGGTTGATATAGCGCTCAAAATCGCCGTTGTCGATAAACTCCGCCAGCACAAGCTGCTCGAACACCGGCACCGTGCAGGAATAGAAGTCCAGCCGCGCGGCGTACTCGCGCATCAGCGGCGCAGGCAGCAGCATATATCCCATGCGCATCGAGGGTGCAAAGGTCTTGCTGAAGGTATTTATATAGATGACCCGCTCCGGCGCGACGGAGAATATCGTCTCGACCTGCTTCGCGGCGGCGGAGAACTCCGAGTCGTAATCATCCTCAATAATATATGCGCCGCGCTCCTCCGCCCATGCAGCATATTCATGCCGCTTTGAGGCGGATGCGGTCACGCCGCTCGGAAAGCTGTGATACGGCGTGACGTGCAGCGCACCGGCGGCACAGCCGAAGAGCGCATCGCTGCGGATGCCGTCCGCGCCCATCTTCAGCATGACGCAGTCCGCGCCGTTGGCCTCGTAAACAAGCCGTATCTTCTCATACGACGGATCCTCCAGCGCGAACACGCAGCCGCGGCCGAGAAGCTGCACGACAAGCCCGTAGAGATATTCCGCGCCGGAGCCGACGATTATCTGCTCCGGGTCGGCGATTATGCCGCGGCTCCGCGCGAGATAGGCCGCGATCGCCTGGCGAAGCTCAGTACAGCCTCGGTTCGGCGCGCGGGAGAGGATGCGCTCGCCGCTGTCGCTCAGGACGCGGCGCATCGTACGCGCAAGCACGGAAAACGGGAAATCGCGCGGCGCGTCCGCCCGCTGCTCCTGCGGTGTGGGGCGCAGCAGCGCCGGGGCGGAGCCGCCGAAGCACACATAGTACCCGCTGCGCTGGCGGCTCTGGATATAGCCTTCCTCTTCAAGCAGCTCATACGCGTGCTCGACCGTTATCACGCTCACGCCGAGCTCCGCCGCGGCGAAGCGCTTTGAGGGCAGCTTCGCCCCGTCCTTGAGCCTCCCCGCCACGATATCGTCGCGGAGCTGGCGGTATATCTGAATGTACGCGCTCTGCCCGGAGGCTCTGTTGACTGTGTATTTCATAATCTGGTCTTATAAAATTCTCCTTAACTGGCAATATTAATAATACCAATCTGATATTATAATAGGCCACATCAAAAGTCAAGGGTGATAAATATGAAATCCAAGCAAATAAAAGTCATGGCCGTGACGGCGATCCTCATGGCCTTCAACATCGTGCTCAGCTCCTTCGGCGTTCCGGTTCCGGGCGGGCACATGTACCTCAACGATGTCATCATCTGCACCGCCGCCATCCTGCTTAATCCCTTCGGCGCGTTCATGGTGGGCGGCGTCGGCGCGTTCATCGGCGACCTGCTGTTTTACCCGACGCCGATGTTCGTCTCTCTCGTGACCCACGGGCTTCAGGCTGTTGTGATATCGCTTGCGACGCGCCGTCTCGGCAAGGATCGCCCCTCCGGCTCCGCCATCGGCGTGACCATCGGCGCGGTTATCATGGTCGTCGGTTACTCCCTCGGCCGCGCATTCATTTACAGCACGCCCGAATATGCGCTGCTGAAGCTGCCCTTCCAGATCGCACAGGCGGTCGTCGGCGCGGTGGTCGGCTGGCTGCTCTGCTGGAAGTGCAAGATCGCAGAGCTGTACGAGAAGCGCTTCGGAATAATGAGCTGAACTAAAAAACAGGCTTCGCAGTTTAACGCTGCGAAGCCTGTTTTGTTATATCGCGTATTGGCTCGTGTACAGATCGTAGTAGAAGCCGCGGCGGGCGAGAAGCTCCTCGTGCCGTCCGGTCTCGACTATCTGTCCGTCGCGCAGGACGAGGATGAGGTCGGAGTCCACTATGGTGGAGAGCCGGTGCGCGATGACAAAGCATGTGCGGCCGCGCATGAGCTTATCCATCGCTTTCTGGATAAGTATCTCGGTACGCGTATCGACGTTCGAGGTCGCCTCGTCGAGTATCAGCAGGCGGCGATCCGCCAGCAGTGCGCGGGCGATGGTCAGCAGCTGCTTCTGTCCGCCGGAGATGCTGGCCGAATCCTCACTGACAACGGTGTCATAGCCCTGCGGCAGAGTGCGGATGAAGTGATCGCAGTAGGCTTCGTCGCAGGCGGCGATTATCTCCTCCCGCGTTGCGTCCGGACGGCCGTAGGCGACGTTGTCGGCTACGGTGCCGCTGAAGAGCCATGTGTCCTGAAGCACCATGCCGAACAGCGCGCGGACATCGTCGCGCGAAGTCTCGGAAATGTCGTAGCCGTCGATGCTTATGCGGCCGCTGTCGATATCGTAAAATCGCATGAGCAGGTTGACTATCGTGGTCTTGCCCGCGCCGGTGGGGCCGACGATGGCGATCTTCTGCCCGCGCTTTACATCGATATTGAGGTCGCGGATGAGAGGCGTGTCCTTGCTGTACGAGAAGCTGACGTCCTCAAATTTCACATCGCCCTTGACGTCGGCGGGGATGTGGCCGCTCTGCTGCGGCTCCTCCTCGGCGTCCAGCATGTCGAACACTCGCTTCGACGCGGCCTTGGTGCGCTGGAGATTGCTCATGCCGTCGGCTATCTGCTCCAGCGGCGAGGAAAACTGCCGCGCAAACAGCACCACCGTCACGACAACGCCGATGCTCACGCCTCTTTCGACGATGAGCACGCCGCCGAGCACGCAGATTATGATGTACGCGAGCGCGTTTGAAAACGCGATGCATGGTCTAACCAGCGAGCCGAAGAAGTTTGCCTTCGCCTCCGACTTTTTCCGCTCCTCACAGATGTCGTGGTGCGTGTCGATGGTCGCCTGCTCGTAGTTATAGGCCTTGGTGGTCTGGTAATTCGTGAAGCTCTCCTCGACATGGGCGAAGCGCTGCCCGCCGACGGCAAACATTCTTTCGAAATGCTTACCGCTCAGGTTCGATATCTTTATCGACAGCAGCACCGACACCGGCATGAACAGTATCACGACCAGCGCCAGCCGCCAGTCCTCAAGCAGCATCATCACGGCGATGGCGATTATCTGCAAAAAGCCGACCATCAGCGTGTCGATAATACTGTGGATGGAGTTGCCCATCGTCGAGACGTCCTCGGTCATGCGGTCGAGTATCTGGCCGACGGGAGTTCTGTCCACGAAGCTTACGGGGAGCCGGCTTATCTTGGCAGAGAGCTTGATGCGCAGGGCGCAGGTGAAATAGCGGCTGACGACGTTATTGAGCAGCAGCATTTTCAGCCAGCTCATCAGGCTTTGCAGCAGGTACACCCCCGCCAGCGCTAGGCATCCGCCCGTGAGCGCCGCGGTCAGGCTCGCTCCGGTGAAGCTGCCCGCCCAGTAATCGTACAGGAGCTGGACGCAGTCGCCCAGCAACTGCGGCGCGGCGACGGCGCAGGCGATTATGCCAAGGCTTATCAGACATGCCAGCGCCAGCCATTTATATATCGGCTTTGCCTCCTGCACCAGTCTCAGCAGCACGGCGCGGTCACTGCGGCGCCGCTCGCGGGATGCGGCTCTATCCTTTTTGGTCTTCATTTCGCCTCACCTCCGGTCTGGGAGACGTAGATCTCCCGATAGATGCGGCAGCGCTCGAGCAGCTCTTCGTGCCGTCCGGCGTCGACCAACCGCCCGCCGTCCATGACGAAGATGCAGTCGCTGCTCATCGCGGAGCTGATGCGCTGCGTGATGACGATCTGCGTCCGCCCCTGTATCTTTTCGCCCAGCCGTGCGCGCAGACGCGCCTCGGTCATGAAGTCGAGAGCGGAAAAGCTGTCGTCAAAGATAAAGATCGGGGCGTTTTTCAGTATCGCGCGGGCGATGCATATGCGCTGCTTCTGCCCGCCGGAGAGATTCTTGCCGGACTGCTCGAGCATATGCTCCAGCCCGTCGGGCAGGCTGTCCACATAGTCGGCCATCTGCGCGATGCCGACGGCCTCCTCTATCTCCGCCTCGCTCGCGCCGGGGCGGCCCATCTCGATATTCCGGCGGATGCTGCCGGAATATATTGCGGGGCGCTGGAGCACGCAGCTCATATTGTCGCGGATGGTCTTGCGGTTTATCGTGGCGGCGTCGCGCCCATCGAAGTAAATCTTGCCCGACGTCGGCAGGCGGAAGCTCATCAGCAGCTGCACCAGAGTGGATTTGCCGCTGCCCGTGCCGCCGATGACGGCGACCTTTTCGCCGGCACGGATATGCAGCGAGACATCCTCCACCGCGGGGACGCTGGCCCCGTCGTAGCAGAAGCTGACATGCTCAAACTCTATATCGCCCTTCAGCTCCAGCGCCTCTTCGGGGTTGGGGTCGGCGATGCCCTCGGAGTCGAGCACCACGCCGATGCGGCCGGCGGCGACCTTTGCGTGGGGCAGCATGACTATCATGAACGCCGCCATCACGACGCCGTTCATCGTCAGCGCGACATACTGTACGATTGCAAAGATATCGCCGCCGCTGACGCCGCTCAGGCCGTTTTCCATGCGCCAGCCGCCTATCCACACGATAAGCACCGCCGCCATATTCATCAGCGCAATGGTCAGCGGCGAGACGAGTCCCATGCTGACGTTCGCGTGGATGATGTTATCGGCCATGACATGCGTGGCCTCGTCGATGCGCTTGTGCTCGCGCGGCTCGCTGTTGAAGGCGCGGATAACGCGGATGCCGTGCAGGCGTTCGCGGACAATGTCGTTCTGCTTGTCGACGTAGCTGTCGGAGATGACCCACAGCGGCTCGATCTTTCTGCCGATCACGGTGACGATGACGAACACGACCGGCACAAACACCAGCATGATCAGCGCGAGCACCGTGTCCTTGCGCATGGCCAGCAGCACGCCGCCGAGAAACAGCACCGGTATCGTCACGACGCTGCCGGAGAGCATCGACGCGACCCATGACAGGCCGCCGATATCATGCGTTGCGCGGCTGAGCAGCGCGGAGGTGCCGATGGAGCTGAACTCCTCGAAGCTCATATTGTTGACGCGGTTGAACACCGTCTCGCGCAGATCGGTACAGAAGCCCGCGACGACCTGTGCGCTGAGGTACGCGCCGCCCAGCACCGTACCGAGGCTTATGAGCGCGACGATCAGCATACGCCCGCAGCAGCGGAGTATGTACGAGAGGTCGGCAAGATAGACGCCCTTGTCGAGTATGTCGCTCATGATGGTGGGCAGGAGCAGTTCGCACAGCGTGGACGCCGCGCTCAGCAGCACCGCCAGCAGGAGCTGCGCCCTGTACGGCTTCAAAAACGGAATGATTTTCTTCATAAATTCTTTTATGTCCCATTAGCTTCAGGCTCAGTGCGCAAAAATGCCCGGAAGACGATGCTCCCGGGCAATGTCCGCAAAAATGTGCAGGGCAAATTACGCACAGAGCCGCCCGGATTCGGTATTCTTGTTCAGCTTTCCTGCAGACTTGATGCTCATCTCGGCGACTCCTTTCTATAATAATATATAAATTGCTTTATCGCTTTATTAGATTAACACACGGGGTATATATTGTCAAACATTTTATACTTATTTTCTTCCACTATTGGTTGACACCGGCAGCCCCGCATCCTCGAAGGTCGCGTATACCTTTTCGGCGTACATCCGTATCTCCCCGTCCGGCAGCCTGAACGTGAAGCGGCGGCCATAGAACGGCAGCCCCGTGAGGATGTCCCACAGAGAATCCAGATTCTCGCCGTACCAGTCCTGCCAGTGCATCTTCTCGCGGAGCACGGAGTAGATATCGTGCCGCGTCGCGCAGTGGGACAGGTCAAGCTCCACTTCAGGGGCGAGAGCGTCAAAAAGCCCGGTGCAGCCGGAGTATATGTCGTTCCATGCGGCGTCGAAATCGTCGGTATACCACGGGTCGGCGACGTCGTCGTCCGGGCGGCCGCAGTATTCGGTCAGCTTATGGAGCTTGCCGTCCGGGTCGCCTCCGCAGATGCGCAGCATATTGCGCAGGTTCGCCGCGTCCATGCCGATGAGCAGGTCGTACGCGCCGTAATCCGCCGCAGTCATGCGGCGGGCGGTTTTGCCCGCGCAGCCGATACCGTGCTCGGCGAGCTTGCGCCGCGCCTGCGGGTACACGGGGTTGCCCAGTTCTTCGCTGCTGGTCGCGGCCGAGGCAATGTCGAATTCCCGCTCCAGCCCCGCCGAGGCGGCGAGCGACTTCATCACAAATTCCGCCATCGGGCTGCGGCATATATTGCCGTGGCAAACGAATAAAATGCGCGTCATGTTCATCTGTCCTTTTAAAAATATGCTGAGATTATACCATAGCTCCGCGCGGTATGTCAAAAAATTTTATCCCCCTAGGGGGCTTCCGCAATTGCCCCGCGGCTGATATAATCAGGAACATGATTTATCGTCAAAGGAGAAACTATCCCATGAAAAAGACTCTTGCACTTATTCTCGCAATGCTCCTGTCCCTGAGCATGCTCGCAGGCTGCGGCCAGCAGCAGAGCGGCACCCCCGCGACCGAGGCTCCCGCCGAGGAATCCTCCGCCGTTGACGCCGCTCCCGCCACCCGCGTCATAACCGACGGTCTGGGACGCGAAATAGAAGTTCCGACCGAGATAAACTCCATCGTCACTCTCGGCAACGCGACGCGTATGCTCGTCTACCTCGGCCTTCAGGACAAGATGGTCACCACCGCAAACGGCGACCAGAATGACAGTCTCTTCATGGCCTACGGCTGCTTCAACCATGAAGCGTGGGCTGACCTGCCCGCGGCCTCAGCCGGCGGCTACGGCGAAATTCTGCCGGAAGTCATTCTTGAGGCCAATCCCGATATAATCCTCTGCACCTATGAGGAGGACATCGTCAACTCCATCGAAGAGCAGCTTGGCCGCTCCGTCGTCGCCGCCCCGCAGGGCACCCTGTTCGGCGAGGACTACAAGCTGGCGCTTCGCGTATTCGGCGATGCCTGCGGCGTACCCGAACGCGCCGAGGAGGTCATCTCCTTCATGGACAACTGTCTCGCCGACCTCGACGCGCGCACCAAGGACATCCCCGATGAGGACAAGCCCCTCGTTCTCGGCGCCGCCGCCACCTTCCGCGGCGGACACGGCATCGAAGGCGTTTACGCCAACGACGCAATTCTCGCTTCCATCCACGCGAACGACGCTGCCGCCGGCATCATCGAAGGCCCCCATGGCGTAGAGGTAGACCGTGAACAGATCCTCGCGTGGGATCCCGACATCATCATCCTCGACTCCGGCAACCTTGAGCTTGTCAAGAATCAGTACGCCGAGGATCCGGGCTTCTTCGAGCAGCTCAAAGCCGTCAAGAACGGCAAGGTTTATCAGTGGCCGAACTCCACCGCGAACTACACCAACGTCGAGATTCCCCTCGTCAGCGCCTACTACGCAGGATCGCTGCTGTTCCCCGATGCATTCGCGGACGTTGATTTTGAGGCCAAGGCAAACGAGATATTCTCCTTCTTCCTCGGCCACGACGGCTACCTCGACCTGCTGACCGAAGCCGGGCTCGGCTACGGCGCCGTCACTCTCGGATAACAAAGGTGTGATATAATTGCAGAAGCACCCAGTAAAAATCGAACAATATGAACAGTTCGTCGCCCGCAAGCGCATAGCGCTTGCGGCTGCGGCGTTTATTACGCTTTTTGCCGCCGTGGTGTATATGGGCATCGGCTCTCTGAAAATCAGCCTGCCGGACATTTTCCGTGCGCTCGCCGGCGAGGGCGAAAAGAAATATCAGACCGCCATTATGAACATCCGCCTGCCGCGCGTTCTGGCGGCGATATTCGTCGGCGCAACGCTCGCGGCCTCCGGCGCGGTGATGCAGTGCGTACTGCGCAACCCTCTCGCCTCGGCATCAACGCTGGGCGTGTCGCAGGGCGCGGCTTTCGGCGCAGCGCTGGGCATAATCGTGTTCGGCGGCGGCGTGATAACAAACTCCAACTCCACCTCGACCGTATCGATCGATAACCCGTATATCGTCACGCTCTGCGCCTTCGTCTTCGGCTCGATATCGTCGGTCGTCGTGATACTCATCTCCCGGCTCAAGAAAAACGTCGGCCCCGGCGGGCTGATCCTCGCGGGCACGGCGCTCAGCGCGATGTTCGCCGGCGGCAGCACGCTGCTGCAATACTTCGCCGACGATACCTCGCTCGGCGCGGTCGTGTTCTGGACCTTCGGCAACCTCGGCAGCGCAAGCTGGAATGATCTGCGCTTTATCAGCGTCGTTTTCGTGCTGAGCTTCATCTACTACATGTATAACCGCTGGAACTATAACGCCATGGAGGCGGGCTACGACACGGCCAAGAGCCTCGGCGTGGACACGAAGAAGGTCATGATCGCCAGCATGGCGGTGTGCTCGCTGTCGGCGGCGGTCGCGGTGTCGTTCGTCGGCATAATCAGCTTTGTCGGCCTCATCGCGCCGCATGTCATGCGCTTTTTTGTCGGCAACGACCACCGCTTCCTTGTCCCCGGCTCCGCGGTCTGCGGCGCGTTGCTGCTGATACTCGCGGACGCGCTCGCAAAGCTGATCGCGCCGCCGATAATCCTGCCCATCGGCGCGATAATGTCGTTCATCGGCGGGCCGGTGTTCCTTATTCTGCTGTTCAGGGGGAGAAATTCCAATGGTTGAGGTCAGAGACATATGCTTTTCCTACGGGAAAAACGCCCCCGACACGCTCCTCGGCGTGAGCTTTGACGTTCCGGACGGCATCTGCACCGCCATTCTCGGCAACAACGGTGCCGGCAAGAGCACGCTTTTAAAATGCATCGACCGCATTCTCCGCCCGAAGTCCGGCGAGGTCATCGTGGACGGGAAGAACGTTTTCGCGATGAGCAGCAACGAAATGGCGCAGAATGTCGCCTACGTGGCGCAGAACGCGCGGGCGGTGGACATGTCGGTTTTTGACACGGTGCTGCTCGGCCGCAAGCCGTACATCCAATGGGACGCAACGCGTCACGACAGGGAAATAGTCGCGAACATCCTGCGCCGCATGAAGCTTGAATCCTACGCGCTGCGCAGTGTGTCGGAGCTGTCCGGCGGCGAAGCGCAGAAGGTGCTGATCGCCCGCGCGCTGGCGCAGGAGCCGCGCGTGCTGCTGCTCGACGAGCCGACCAGCAATCTCGACCCGCGCAATCAGCACGAGGTCATGCAGCTTGTGCGCTCCATCGCGCGCGAGCATAAAATAAGCGTCATTACCGTGCTGCACGACCTGAACCTCGCCATCCGCTACTGTGACCGCTTCATGTTCCTCAAGAATTCGGAGATATACGCCCACGGCGGGCGCGAGGTCATGTCGCCGGAGATAGTCGAACACGTTTACGACATGCATGTACACATCGTCGACTGCATGGGCATACCCGTTTTGATACCGTTCCCGGACGTCAAAACGCACGGGGAGGACGCGGATGGAACAGATTAAAAGCTGGGACGAGGCCGCGGCGGACTACCAGCGGGTTTTCCGCATGGGGCTGAACGACTATAACCGGCAGCTGCTGGAGTTCTTCACCTCAAACGGGCTGCTGCACCCCGGCTGCAGTGTGCTCGATATCGGCTGCGGCGTCGGGAAATACGGAACATATTTCGCCGAGCTTGGATGCGGCGTGACGCTGACGGACATTTCCCCCGCCATGCTCGCGCACGCAGCGCGGAACATGGCGGCGTACGCCACTCCGTGGCGCATCGTCGAGGGCGATTTCGCTATGCTGAGCACGGACGAGCTGTCCGGCGGCGATAAATTTGACCTGTCGGTCGCAATGATGTCCGCCGCAGTGCACGACACGGCCGGCGTGAAGAAAATGAGCGCGCTGACCCGCGGCTGGTGCTTCACGGCGAACTTTGTCGAATGGGCGCAGCCGATGCGCGACGAGTTCTACCGCCGGATGGGGCTGGAGGTTTCGGGCTTCGGCGCGGGGATGCACGACAGCGCAGAGGCGCTGCTGCAAGCCGTCCGCGGCGCGGGCTATGACCCCCTCGTGAAATATGTGCCCTATGACTGGAGCGACGACCGCAGCCCGGACGAGGCCGCGGAATATCTGATAAAGCGCTGCGGCGGCGATGCTGGTGACGCCGCGCTCATGGCTCGCGCGAGAAAGATCGCGGCGGAGCTTGCGGACGAAAACGGCGTTTTCGTCGACAGTGTCAGCACCTGCGTCGCATGGATATACTGGAATACGGAGGCCTAACATGGACATTCACGAGCTTTTTGAAGCCGCCGGCAACCTGCATGGGCATCTCTGCCCCGGCCTTGCCATTGGCGTACGGGCAGCCGCGGAGGCGGGCGGGCTGCTTCACGGCGAGCTGCGCTGCGCGATAGAGAGCCGCGCCTGCTGGGCGGATGGGTTCCAATCGGTTCTCGGCGCGACGGTCGGAAACGGCAGGTTATGTCTGCGCGAGACGGGGAAGCCCGTATTCAATTTTTACGGCGCGGGCGGCGAGCTGCGGCTGTATCTGCGTCCGCTGCCGAAGCTTGCGGATAAATCCGCGCTCATTGAATACATCCTTACCGCGCCTGCAGCCGAGATCTTCTGTTCCGGCATCCCCCATATGCCGTTCCCCGCCGCGCCGCAGCGCCGCGATGAGCAGCCATGCGCCGTATGCGGCGAGCTTACGCGTGAAGACTTCCTGCAAATAAGATGCGGAGTTCCCGTATGTGCGGACTGCGCCGAAAAACAATCTCCGGATCGGTGATCCGGAGATTGTTCAGCTTGTCAAAAAAGTCCTGTGAGGACTTTTTTTGACAAGCTTCATCCGCCGAGCATTTTGATATTATCAAAATGCTGCTTTGCTCCAAAAGTCGTTGATGTATCAAGACTTTTGGACGGCGGTTTATTGTATTTGAGGCGGGCCTTGCCCCCTCAAGCTCCCCCGCTGCTCTCTTATCCGCGCCCTGCTGCACACGTTCTTTGACAGACTGAATAATCTCCGGATCGGTGATCCGGAGATTATTTATATCTGCTTATTTACGTTTGGGGTCGAACTTGACCGATGGCTTATAGAATTCGAAGATGACCGCGTCCTTGCCGCGCTCGTTCTTCGGCTCATGCGAAGTCCACGCCACCTTCATGGCGCCGAGCTTCTCCGCAATATGCACGGTGAGAGGACGGCGGCCTATACGGTAGGCCATAAACTGCGGGCGGCATACAAAGTTCATAAGTCCGTGGCTCAGCGCAAAGGCGAGCGGCTTCGGGAAATTCTCATACCGCTCCGCGGGCATGGCGAGCTGGCCGCGCAGAAGCTCCGGCGCATGGAAACGGAACCACGCCACGATGAATGGGTCGAAGCTTTCGATGCACACGTCGCCCCTGTATTCAGCAAGCAGAGCGTAGGTCTTTTCGCACAGCTCGATATTGCGGCGGCCGCGCTTCAGCTCGACGATGAGCGGGCTGCGGCCTCTGACGGTCGCGAGCACCTCGGTGAAGAGCGGAACGGTATACTCCGTGCCGCAGAGCCTCAGCTCCGTAAGCTCGGCATATGTTTTTTCGTCAACGCGGCAGTCCACGCCGCAGACGCGCTTGAGATCATCGTCATGGAACACCACGACCTGGCCGTCCTTTGAGAGCTGCACGTCAAGCTCGATGCCGTAACCGGCGCGGGACGCCAGTTCGAACGCCTCCAGCGAGTTCTCCGGCACGCTCTTATCCCGCGAATGCAGGCCGCGATGGGCAAAGTTCACGTTCTGGAACGGTGCGCGCTGACGCTTCGTGACCCGCCCCGGAGCCAGCATGAACAGAGGCACGGAAGCCAGTAAAACCGCTGCACCCGCATAGTGAAGTTTCTTTTTCATTACAGAGCCTCCTAAGCATAATTTTACTACACAATTTCTCAGTACAATTTCTCATACGATAATATATTACCACTTACCCCATATATCAGTCAATTTTCAAAATGCGTATTTTGCCCAAAAACGTCCCGCCCGCTCCGCTTGATAAAGCCGGATCAATATGTTAATATTATAAGTAGATTTAGTATGAAAGAAGCAAGAAAGAGCGTATATCATGTTTAACGGATTTACTCCCGCTGCCGGAGATTTTCTCTGGGAGCTGGCATTCAATAACGAGCGCGTCTGGTTCAACGAGCACAAGGAGCAGTTTGAGCAGACCGTGAACGAGCCGTTCAAGGCGCTGGCCGCCGAGACTCAGGCGCTTATGTGCAGCCGCTTCCCGGAGATGGACTGCCGCCTGCACGTCTCGCGCATTTACCGCGACGCGCGGCGGCTGTTCGGGCGCGGGCCGTACAAGGATCATCTGTGGTTTTCGATAAAGCACGGCAGCATTCTTCTCGAAGGGCCGATGTTCTGGTTTGAGATCGGCGCGGCCGATTACAGCTACGGCATGGGCTTTTACAGCGCGACGCCTAGCCAGATGGAGGCCTTCCGCCGCAGCCTAGACGCCAACCCCGCCAGATTTGAGCGCATCGTCCGCAAGATCGAGCGCGGCGGCGGATTCAGGCTGACCGGCGAGGAATACAAGCGCCCCAAGGGGCACGCCGACGATCCGCTCGGCCGCTGGTATAACCGCAAGCGCATCGGACTGGAGTGCAGCCGCGACCACGACGCCGCGCTGTATTCCCCGGAGCTGCCGGAGATCCTAGCCGACGCCTACGCAAAGCTCATGCCCATGTACGAATACTTCCTTGAATTCTATCACAGCGCAGACAGCGAAAAAGGAGAGCAGCCATGAACGAGCATCCAAAGGTATCAATAGTCGTTCCGGCATACAACGCCGCCGGATATATAGAGGGCTGCGTCAACAGTGTCCTCACGCAGAGCTGCGGCAGCTTCGAGCTGATAATCGTCAACGACGGCTCAAAGGACGACACCGCCACCGTCGTTTCCGCGATGGTGGAGAAGGACGCGCGCGTGAAGCTGCTGACCGTTGAAAACGGCGGCCCCGCCGCCGCGCGCGAGCATGGGCTTGCCGCCGCCGATCCCGAAGCGGAATATGTAATGTTCCTCGACTCGGACGATCTGCTGCTGCCCGACGCGCTGGAATATGCGCTGGGCGGAGCGAAGGACGCAGACATGGTCATATTCGGCTACGCGATAGTGGGTGTGGACGGTTCGGAGCGCTATTACTGCGAGCCGGAGCAGCTCATCGACCGCGCCGGAATGGCCGAGGCGCTGCCGCGCCTGTACAAGGCGAACCTCCTCAATCAGGTCTGGGGCAAGCTCTACCGCGCGTCGCTCATCCGCGACAACGTAATACGCTTCCGCGATTTCCGCTGGGGCGAGGACAGGCTCTACGTCTTCGACTGCCTTGAAAAGATCGACCGCGTGAGCGTGCTGCCCGGCTGCAAATACCGGTATATAATGCACCGCGGCGAAAGCCTTATCACCAAATACTACGACCGGAAGCTTGAGGTCTGCCTGCTGTCCGACAAGCGCATAGAGCAGCTCTGCACTGAGTTCGGCGCGGAGAGCGACGGCAGTATGGAATACATGTTCATGAAGAGCATCTTCTCCTGTCTGACGAATCTCTTCACGCCGTCCTGCCCGCTGAATTATCTTGAAAAGCGCTCCTACGTGCGCCGCGTCGTCACGAACAGGCGCGTCCTGCGCCGCAGCGAAGCCGCGACCGGCGGCGCCGCGGTGAAACTGCCCTGCGCCGTCATCCGCAGCGGGAACGTGACGCTCACGATGTTCACTTTCCGCATGATGGCACTCGCAGGCAAGCTTTTCCCGAAACTTTTTATGCAGATAAAGCACAGAAAGTGAGTTTTGAATATATGAGTAAGATCAAGGGCGAATCCCGTCTCAGCTTCTTTGAGGCGACCAGCATCATTGTCGGCCACGGCGTCGGCGCGGGGATACTCTCGGTGCCGTACCTCGCGGCGCACAACAGCCTGCGCGAAATTCTCTGGATAATCGCGCTGGGCTACCTCATAAACATCGTGCTGCATCTCATAATTGCGGAGCTTTCGTACAACAATAACGGCGCGCAGTTCGTGAGCTGCTTCGACGCGGAGCTGTTCTCCGGACGCATCAAGAAGATACTTACATGGCTGACTTTCGCGCTGCTCGGCGTGTCGGTCATTGTGAACGTCAGCGCATTTCTGACAGGCGCAGCGGCGGTGTTCCGCAGCTGGTTCGGCCTGCCGGACGTCTGGGGCATGCTGCTGTTCTACGTTATCGGCGCAGGCGTCGTGTTTATCGGGATGAAGCTCGTCGGCATCTGCGAGAAGATCGCCGTCGGCTCGATGCTCGCCGTGATCGGCATACTGTTTGTCGCCACACTGCGCTCCGATATCAGCCCGCTGCCGAGCGGATGGCACGGCTGGAACAACGTTCTTGCGATGTACGGTATGGTCAGCTTTTCGCTGTCCGCGGTCATGTCCACGCCGCAGGTCGTCAAGGGGCTTGAGGGCGATCCGAAGCGCATCCGCGGCAGCATCGCGCTCGGCCTTGCAATAAACGCGGGAATGATCCTGCTCATAACACTGATGACCCTGCTCGGCGCGGGGCAGAATATAAGCGAGGACGGCGCGCTGGTCGATCTCGCGGCGCATCTCGGCGGCTGGGTGAGCGTGGTCGGCTACGTGTTCACTCTGCTCGCACTGGCGACATCTTTCTGGGCAAACACGCTGAACCTGCGCGACATCGTCGGCGAGCAGACCGGCTGGAGCCGCCATATAAGCTGGCTCGCGGCGTCGCTGCCCTGCCTGCTGCTGGCGTTTTTCGGGCTGTCCAGCTTCGTCGGCTTCACGCGCTTTGCGAGTGTGATACAGGTCGTCACTGGGCTTGGCATCCTCGTGGCCTACAATCTCTCGCGCCGCAGAGTCGGCGGCTCCGCGCTCATCGGAGTGTTCGGCTCACTGCCGTTCCAGATCCTTGTCGGGCTTTCAACCCTGCTCGCCACCATCGGCGCGGTGCTGCCCGTGACCTGATCTTCAGCATAAGAAATGAGGCACAAACCGAGAATGAAACTGAGAAAAGCACTTATCCCCGTCGCTGCGGCCGCGGGTGCCGCGCTGGCCGAGGTGTATAAATACACCTTCTGCCGCAACGGCTCGCGGATACTGAACCCCATAATGGACAAACGCACGCATTCCGCGGACTACTATGCCCACCGCGACGGCGCAGCGCAGGCTCTGCGTGAAGCTCCGCAGCTGCGCTTCGCGATGCGCTCCGAGCGCGGCGAACTGTTGCGCGGCTTTTACTACCCCCGCGGCGAAAAGCCCTGCGGGCGCATCGCGTTTCTGATACACGGCTACCGCTCGGAGCACGCGGAGGCCGCCGGGATGTACTATGAATACTATAAAAGCCGCGGCTTCGATCTCTTCTGCTGCGACAACACCGCCGCTGGTGAGAGCGAGGGGCGCTACATCGGCTTCGACGTGTTTGAGAGCCGCGACTGCCTGAAATGGCTGGACTTTTTGCAGGAGCGCTTCGGCGCTGACATTCAGGTAATACTCCACGGCTTCTCGATGGGCGGCGGAACGGTGCTGAGCATGAGCGACCGCTGCCCGCCCTGCGTACGCTTCATCGTGGACGACTGCGGGTTCTCAGGCCCGGTGGACTCCCTGCGCCGGCGGCTGGGGCTGCTCGTCTGGCCGCTCGGCGCGATAAACCGCGTTGTGGCCGGATACTCCCTGCGCGACGGCGACGTGCGGCCGCACATGCTGCGCGCAACGCTGCCGATACTCTTCGTGCACGGCACAGAGGATCACACGGTTCCGTTCGCCATGGGCAAGGAGCTGTATGAGCTGTACCCCGGCGCGAAGGATCATCTTTTCGTAGAGGGCGCGCACCATGTGGAGAGCATGCACCGCGCGCCGGAGGCATACGCCGCCAAGCTTGACGAATTCATCGGCAAGTATATCCGTACCGTGTAAGCTGAACAACGAAAACAGCCATCCGATAGATAGTTCGGATGGCTGTTTTCATCATTATTTATGCTTTGCCGCGTAGCGGAACATCCAGATCACCAGCGCGATGACCGCCAGCACGACGATCACGCCGAGGATCACATTGAACAGGCCGCTGATAAGCGTTATCGCGCCGGAGATGATCTTCACGACCAGCACGATCGCGGCGACGACCGCCGCCGTCACCAGCGCGTACACTATGTATTTGCTCATATCTTCACTCCTTATATTTCGTTACCGAGCCGAGAGATGACCTGCGTGAAATACTCCGGCAGCGGCGCTTCAAGCCGGACGAGCTGTCCGGTGCGGGGGTGGATGAATTTCAGCCGGCGCGCATGGAGGCACTGCCCCTCAAGCCCCTTTTCGGGGCACGGCGCGCCGTACACGCCGTCGCCGAGCAGCGTATGCCCGATGCTGGCCATATGGACGCGTATCTGGTGAGTGCGGCCGGTCTCAAGGCGGCAGAGTATGCGCGTATAGCCGCGGTAGCGCGCGATGACCTCATAGTGCGTCACGGCGGGCTTCGAATTCTTCGGCGTGACCGCCATGCGCTTGCGATCCACAGGGTGGCGGCCTATCGGCGCATCGACCGTGCCCGCATCGTCGCGGAAGCCGCCGTGGACGACCGCCTCGTACTCGCGCCCCAGCGTATGATCCGAGAGCTGTGCGGAGAGGAACTGGTGCGCAAAATCGTTCTTCGCGGCGATTATCAGCCCCGAAGTGTCCTTATCAATACGGTGGACGATGCCGGGGCGCTTTTCGCCGCCGATGCCGGACAGCGAATCGCCGCAGTGCCACAGCAGGGCGTTCACAAGCGTCCCGTCGGGATGCCCCGGCGCGGGGTGCACGACCATGCCGCGCGGCTTGTTGACGACGATAACGTCCCCGTCCTCATACACCACGTCCAGCGGGATATCCTGCGCGACAAGCTCGGTCTCCTCCGCTTCGGGCAGGAGCACCTCGAATCTGTCCCCCGCGGCGCACTTATAATTCTTCTTCACGGTCTTGCCGCCGAGCAGGACCGCGCCGTCCTCTATCAGGCGCTGGGCGGTGCTGCGCGTCAGGGAGTCTATACTGCGCGCAAGGAGAGCGTCGACCCTGTCGCCGCTCTCCTCCGCAACTATTGTTACAATATTTTCGTCCATTACTTGAACTCGTTAAGGATATCGTCCAGCGAGAATTCGTCTTCGCTCTTCGTCTCCTGCTTTGCGGGCGCCGCTTTTCTCGTCGGTGCCGGAGCAGCCGGAGCTGCCGGACGCACCGGAGCGGGCGCGGGAGCCGCCTGCTGACGCGGCGCGGCCTGCGCCGTGTAGGGCTTATAGGCGGGGCGGGCGGAAACGGTCGGGGTCTGGCCGGTCAGCTCGGCAACGTCGCTCTGACGCTTCGCCTCGACCTGAGCGTTTGCGCGCTCCCACTCGGCGAAGGGGTCGGACGGATTCTGCACGGTCACGCGCTGCGCGGCCGGGGACGGCGGAGTCTGCACGCCGCGGGCGGCGCGGGCAGCCTTATACTGCTCATACTCCTCCTCATATTTCGGCCTGCGTTTGCGCGCGGGCTTTTCGGCCTTCGGCGCTTCCTCGCGCGGCTCACGGCTGCGGCTCTTGAACACGGGACGGGCGGGGACATCGTCCTCCTCGTCATCCTCAAGCACGTAGTCGTCCTCGTCGTCGTAATCCTCATCGTCCTCTTCCTCGTCACGGTGTCCGCCGAAAAACAGCGACACGATGAACAGCAGTGCAAAGACGGTTATGAAGATATCCGCGACGTTGAATATCGGGAAGCTGGGCGCAAAATCGAACATGAACATGTCCTGCACGTAGCCGTACAGAATACGGTCGATGCAGTTTCCGATGCCGCCCGCCATCACGAACACCGCGCTCCAACGGCCAAGCGGGTTGGAGATGAAGTTCGTGGCGAGGGCGATGATTATCGCAACGGTGAACACGCCGCAGATGATTATAAACGGGATGCGCGCGCCGCCGCCGCTCAGGAAGCCGAAAGCGGCTCCGGAATTATGGACGTTCACCACGCTTATCACGCCGGGGATAAGCTCGTTGACGGTGCTCTCCAGCGGGATATTGCCCGCGACCCAGTATTTGACCCACTGATCGACGATAACGGCGAGCAGCGCAACTATCGCATACAGCATATTTTTCTCCTATCTGCCGCCCGGAGACGGCGCTCGAATTTTATCCGATCGGTCTCCTGAGATCACTCTCCGGCGATGACCGCCGCGCAGCGCGGGCAGAGTCCGGTTTCGGGCTGCGCGTTGAGAGAATGCATCCAGCAGCGTGGGCACTTGACGCCCGGAGCCTCAATGACGGAAATGTTCAGGCCGGGATTGTTGGAACCGGCACCGCTGACCGCCTCGGCCTCCTCGCTATCCTCATCCTTGATGAGGCACTGGGAGACGATGAACAGCTCGGACAGGTTCATGCTGCCGACCTCATCGAGCAGCTCACGGCTGGCCTCGTCCTTGGCGTGGAGCCGGACGGAAGCCTCCAGCGGCTTGCCGATGCGCTTGGACGCGCGGGCGGATTCAAGCACTCCGTTGACATCGTCGCGCAGGGTGATGAGTTTGTCCCAGCGGGCAAGCGCCTCGTCGGAAAGCGCGTACTGCGTGAAGGGCTCGTTCATCTCGTTGAGCACGATGTTGCGCTCGTCGTCGCCCTCGCGGTGCGGCATCGCCTGCCAGATCTCATCGCAGGTGAAGGCGAGGATCGGGGCAAACATTTTGGCCATGCTGTCGAGGATCAGGTACAGAGCGGTCTGCGCACTGCGGCGCTTGAGGCTGTTCTTGCCCTCGCAGTACAGTCTGTCCTTGATAATATCAAGATAGAAGCTGGACAGCTCCACGACGCAGAAGTCGTTGATGGCATGGGAGACCACATGGAACTCGTAGTCATTATAGGCATCCGCGACCTTTTCTATAAGCTGGTTGAGCTTAGTCATTGCCCAGCGGTCAAGCTCCAGCATATCCTCCGGCGCGACGAGATCGTTCGCGTCGAAGCCGTCGAGGTTGCCGAGGCAGTAGCGCGCGGTATTGCGGAACTTCAGGTAGTTCTGGCTGAGCTGCTTGAATATCTCCTTGGAGCAGCGCACATCGACATGGTAGTCGGCGGAGCCTGCCCAGAGGCGGATCATATCCGCGCCGAACTCCTTGACGATATCGGCGGGATCGACGCCGTTGCCGAGGGACTTGTGCATCGCCTTGCCCTCGCCGTCAACAGTCCAGCCGTGGGTCAGGCACTCTTTGTACGGGGCGCCCTTGCCCAGCGCGCCGACCGCGACGAGCAGCGAGGACTGGAACCAGCCGCGATACTGGTCGCCGCCCTCCATATACATATCTGCAGGCCAGAAGCCCTGGTCGCGCTGCATGGCGGCGTAATGGGTGGAGCCGGAGTCAAACCAGCCGTCCAGAGTGTCGGTCTCTTTGGTGAAGTGCTTGCCGCCGCAGTGCGGGCAGGTAAAGCCTTCGGGCAGAAGCTCTGCGGCGTCCATCTCGAACCACGCGTTGCTGCCCTTCTCTTCAAATATATTTGCGACAGACTCAATGCTCTCGTCGGTGCAGACGGGCTTATGGCAGTCCTCGCAGTAGAACACGGGGATAGGAAGACCCCAGCGGCGCTGACGGGAGATGCACCAGTCGGCGCGCTCGCGGATCATTGCACCCATCCGATCCTTGCCCCACGCGGGCAGCCAGCGGACGTTCTCGCAGGCGGCGATAGCTTCATCCTTGAAGGAATCGACCGAGCAGAACCACTGCGGGGTGGCGCGGAAGATGATCGGACTCTTGCAGCGCCAGCAGTGCGGGTAGCTATGGACTATCTCCTCGGAGGCGAAGAGAGCGCCGCTCTCCTTCATGTCGTTGAGGATGATGGGGTTGGATTCGTCGGTCTTCAGTCCGGCGTACTTGCCGGCATATTCGGTATGGCGGCCCTGATCGTCGACCGGGACGACCATTTCCATGCCGTAGCGCATGCAGGTCTGATAGTCGTCCGCGCCGAAGCCGGGAGCGGTATGGACGCAGCCGGTACCTGAGTCCATGGTGACGTAGTCAGCCAGCAGCAGTCGGGAGGTCTTGTCGAGGAAGGGATGCTGCGCGAGCATATTCTCGAAAAAGCGGCCGGGATGGGTCTCGACGATCTCATAGCTGTCAAAGCCGCCGATCTTCATGACCTTCTCGGTCAGAGCCTCGGCCATGATGTACATCTCGCCGTTCGGCGCCTTGACGACGGCATATGCCTCGTCCGGATGCAGGGCGATGGCGAGGTTGCCGGGCAGCGTCCAGATGGTGGTAGTCCAGATGACGAAGCTGAGCTTGGAGAGGTCGAGGTGGCCGAGCTTTCCAAGATCGTCCTTCATCGGGAACTTGACGTAAACGGTGGTGCAGGGATCGTCCTGATACTCGATCTCGGCCTCGGCGAGAGCGGTCTCGTCCTTGGCGCACCAGTAGACAGGCTTAAGTCCCTTATAGATATGGCCGTTCTTATACATCTTGCCGAAGATGCGGACTTCATCGGCTTCGAAGCCCTTGTTCATGGTCTTGTAGGGGTGCTCCCAGTCGCCGATAACGCCGAGGCGCTTGAAGCCATCGCGCTGGATGTTGATGTACTTCTCGGCATAGGCTTCGCAGGCGGAGCGGAAGTCCGCAACGCTCATGGCCTTGTGGTTGAGCTTCTGCTCCTTGATGATGGCGCTCTCGATGGGCATGCCGTGGTTATCCCAGCCGGGGATATACGGAGTGTAGTAGCCGCGCATCGCGTAGGAGCGGACGATGAAGTCCTTGATGGACTTGTTGAGCGCGTGACCCATGTGGATGTTGCCGTTGGAGAACGGAGGGCCGTCGTGCAGGGAGAAGCGGGGCTTGCCCTCGTTCTTCTTGAGCATTTCGTTATAGATATCCTGCTCTTCCCACTTTTTCAGCATCTCGGGCTCGCGCTTGGGCAGGCCCGCGCGCATGGGAAAGTCGGTTTTCGGCAGATTAAGAGTGGAGTTGAAATCCTGTGACATTTTTGTGTCTCCTATTTATATAGTAGTATATCAAATCAAAGGGGGCGCGCGCAGCTGCGCTCGCCCCGCGAATCAGCGTATCGATCCCAGCCCCACTTACAGAGTGAAGGGCTGAGTGCTGTCAAACTGGACAGCAGGCTTGGAAGCGGGAGCATCCACGGTCTTGGGTATGTCTATCTGTATGGAAGGCTCCGGCTGTATTCGTGCCACGGAATTTTCGATGCTTCGCACAGCGTCCTCTACAGAAGGCGCTGCGGCTCTGGGCGCGGGAACGGCTTCGGGCTCCGGAGATGAGATTATGCCGCTGCTGATGGCGTCGATATTCTTGAGCTGGGTGTTGCACAGGGCGCGTACGCCGTCGAAGAACTTCGCGGTAGCGGCCTTGGCGTCCGCCAGACGCTTCTCCTGCGCGGCGGTCTGCTCGGCGATGGAGCCGACCTTCGCCTTGACCTGCTTGTCGGCCTCGGCCAGCATCGCAGATGCGCGGGCGCGCGCGTCGTTCTCTATCTGAACGGCGAGCTTCTGGGCGGAGAGAACCGCCATGTTCAGCGCGTCCTCATTGGCGCGGTACTCTTCGATCTTGTCCACAAGAACCTTCATCTTGCTCTTGAGAACGGCGTTCTCCTTCTGAGTTGCGGTAACATCCTCCGCCAGCTCTTCCAGAAAATCGTCAACGGAGGCCATGTCATAGCCGCTGAAGCGTGCCTTTTCAAAAGTCTTTTCACGAATGTCCTGAGCGGTAATCATATCTTTATCCACCTTTCAATGCGTGTTTGTTTCTCAAAAATACTGCTCGTCGCTCACCGGCTGCTCGCTCTGCGAATTGAGCAGATCGACGTTCTGCGGGGAGACAAAATACGTCTTTGCTGAGATCGGGGTTATTTTTCCCTGCAGGGCAAAGGTTATGCCGGACAAAAAGTCAAGCAGGCGGCGTGCATTGTCGTTCGGCACGCCCTCCAGCGTCATCACCACGGAACGGCTCTGATTGAGGTGATTGACCAGTTCCCCCGCCTCCTCAAAGGTCTTGGGATTGAAGAGGATGACCTGCGTCTCGCTGCCGCCGAAGTTCACGAGCCGCTCGCGCTGGGTGCGCGGCTTCGCGGCCTTCTTCACGCCGAGATTGCCGAACAGGCTCCCGCCCTCGCCCTGTGCCTTTGCCGGACGGCGGGCAGGCTCCGGATTGGAGGACGGCTCCTCGCCGAAGGTGCTCTCAAACTGGAGCTGCGCGGAGCTTGCCGCCGCGGGTGCGGGCTTGAAGCTTTCGTCCGCGCCTTCAAAAAAGTCGCTGTCGTCATCCTGCGGTTGAGTAAGCTTTTTCAATTCATCAAAGAGTCCCATCGCTGCCTCCGGAATTATTGCTGTTTATCGGTCCATAATTACGGGCGCCGAAAATAGCCGTCCCCACGCGGACCATGTTAGAGCCACAGGCTATGGCCGCGGTATAATCCGCGCTCATACCCATAGACAGAAAATCCATATGTACATTATCGTATTTTTTTTCGCCATTGTCAACAAAAAGCTTTTGCATACTGCAAAAATAAGGGATATTTTCTTCCGCGCGGCTGCATTTTGGTGGAATTGCCATAAGGCCGCGCACCATAATATGGTCAAATTGCGCCACGGCGGCCAGTGCCGCAGGAATTTCTTCCGGTCTGAAGCCCGATTTCGCAGCCTCACCGCCAATGTTCACCTCAAGCAGGATGTCCTGACATATCCCCTTCGATGCGGCGCAGCGGTCGATCAGGCGCATCAGCTCCTCGCTGTCGACGCTCTCGATGAGCACGGCCGTGCCGACGACCTGCTTCACCTTGTTCTTCTGGAGGTGCCCGATAAAATGCAGCCGCGCGCCGGCATATGCTGCCTGCGCGTTCTTTTCCAGCATCTCCTGGACTCTGTTTTCGCCGCATATCTCAACTCCGGCCTTTATCGCCTGTTGGACCCTTGCGGCGTCATTCATCTTCGTTGCCGCGACGAGCCGGATATCCTCCGGTCTGCGCCCCGCGGCAAGAGCGGCTTCGGCGATGCGGGAGCGCACGATCGCCACGTTTTCGGCTATATCCATCAGCCCAGTACCTTTCCTTCGTATATATCTTTTCCAGAGACAATGACTGTGTTTCCCTCGCGCAGCGCGTCAAAGCTTGCATCCTGCGCGGCGAGGCAGAAGCCTCCGGCCTTATCTGTATATATTATATCCACATCCAGCGATCTGACGATCCCCGCAGTGGAGATATAAACGAAATTGTTCCTCTCGCCGTCGGTATGCACGGCTTCCAGCGGCAGCTCCAGACCGCTGTATCGGGAAAAGATTATCTCCGCGCCGCTTCGGCGCAGGCTCAGATATTCGGGCGAACTCGCCGTCAGCCGCAGAAGCAGCGCGCGCTGCCCGTTTTCGGCGGCGCTGACGGAGATTATCTCGGCGGCAGTGCTCTTTTCAAAGCCGTCGAACAATATCTCGCAGCTGCCGCCCTCGCGCAGCGGAGCGCCGTCATCCGCGAGCGCCGCGAAATACCACGCGAAGCCGTACACGGCGCGCCCGCCGGAGAGCGACTTTTCAGGCTCGGCGGCGAGGATGTCTCGGAGAGACTCCACCGTCAGCCCGTCGAGCATGTCCGGCGTGAGGTACTCATATCCGTCGGCCTGCAAGAAGCAGGCTGCGGGTCTGGCAAAGCCGTCCGCCCCCGCAGGGACTCGCGCCCCGTCCGCAATGCCGGCAGGCACGGTCAGCGGCTCCTCCGTCCGCACGGCGACGCCTTCTATCGCCGCGCTCTCCGTGATCTCGCAGCCGTGAACCGTCGCCTTGCGCACCCCGCCGCCAAGCCCGTTCACGAGCCATGCGGCGGCGTAGGCGCAGACGGCGAGGAACACCGCCACGGCGGCAAAACGCAGCAGGTATGACTGCCCCGTTTTTCTCACCTTATGTATCCAGCTCCAGATCGATCGGCTTCGGCGGCACGACGGTAGATATCGCGTGCTTATAAATAAGCTGCTGCTTGCCGTCGGAGTCGAGGATCACGGTGAAGCTGTCGTATCCGCGCACGATACCGTGAAGCTGGAAGCCGTTCATGAGGAACATTGTGACGACGCTCTTGTCGCGCCGCGCCTGATTCAAAAAGATGTCTTGGAGATTCTGCGTTTTCTGCATTTTGGCCAACTCCTTTTTCTCGGACGGGCATATTATTTTTTCCCGCCTCGTAATGCGGTATTTATAATATACCGGAGTCGTGCAAAAATGCGGTCGAAAGCCGTCGGGCGGCTTCAAAATCGGGATTTTCATCCCAGTCTATCCGCAGCGCGTTCTTTGTTCTGCGGAACCATGTCATCTGGCGCTTGGCATAGCGGCGGCTGCCGAGCTTGATAAGCTCCACGGCCTCGCCGCGGCTTATCTCGCCGCGCAGCGCCATGGCAGGTTCTTTATAGCCGATGGCCTGCATAGCCGTGCACTGCTCCGAAAGTCCGGAGTCGAGCAGCCCCTGCACCTCTTCAAACAGCCCCTCGGCGACCATCTCGTCCACGCGCCGGTCGATACGGGCGTAGAGCGCCGCGCGGTCGGCGTAGCCGAGAATTATCTGCGCCGCGTCATAGCGCGGGGGCATGGCGCGGGTGCGCGCGTCATGCTTGGTAATGGTCATGCCGGTGAGCTTATATATTTCTATCGCGCGGACGATGCGTCGCTTGTCTCCGGCGGGGAGCTTCGCGGCGCGCTCGGGGTCAAATTCCCGCAGCCTGCGCAGCATTTCCTCGCCGCCGACGCGGTCATACTCCGCCAGCAGCTCCTCGCGGAGCTTTTCGTCCCCGTCGTTCGCGGCAAAGTCGCGGCCGGATATCAGGGAATCGATATACAGCCCCGTGCCGCCGACGACCACGGGGAGCTTCCCGCGGGAGATTATATCCTCGCAGCAGCGCGACGCCTCTTCGACATAGCGCGCTACGGAGTAATTCTCCCACGGCTCCGCCACATCTATCATGTGGTGCGGCACGGCGGCCTGCTCGGCGGCGGTGGCCTTGGCGGTGCCGATGTCCATGCGGCGGTATATCTGCATGGAGTCGGCCGAGACTATCTCCCCGCCGAGCTCCTGCGCAAGCGCGATGCCGAGGCGGGTCTTGCCCGATGCGGTCGGCCCCGCGACAACGATGATCTTCTCTGCCATCGCCGCCCTCAGACTATGCGCTTGAACTGCTTGTCAAGCTCCTTGCGCGTGAGCGTGACGGATACAGGGCGGCCGTGCGGGCAATAGCGCACCCGACCGGATATCACCGCGTCCACCACAGCCTCAAGCTCCTTCGGGTGTGTATCCCAGCCGGCCTTTATCGCGGCCTTGCAGGCGACGGTGTGCAGTATCTCGTCGCGCGCGCGCTGCGCATCCGGGCATTTGCCGCGGCGCAGCTTCTCGCATATCTCCTCGATGGCAGCGGGGACGTCCCCCGCGTCCATATCGGCGGGCACGGCGCGGACTATCAGCTCCCGCTCGCCGAACGGCTCTATCTCGAAGCCCAGCTCATACAAAAGCGCGGCGTTCTCGGTTATCGCGTCCATGTCGTCGCCGTTGGGGCGTATCGTCACGGGGATGAGCAGGTTCTGCGCCATGATCTCGCGCTCCTGCGCCTTCAGCCGGTCGAAGATCATGCGCTCGTGCGCGGCATGCTTGTCGATAAGTATCAGCTTGTCGTCCTGCTCGACGATTATATAGGTCTTGAGCGCCTCACCCACTATCTTGTGGTCGGGGATGGGGCGACTTTCAACATTTTGAACAGGTTTTTCAACAGCCTTGACCGGCATATCCTGCGAAAATACAGGCACAGTCTCGCTTTTTTCGGGTTTTTCCGGCAAAATGCGGCTGATTTCCGGCTTCGGTTCCGTTTCATACTCCGCAGGCTCGGCGCGGAGCGACATTTGCACCGGCTGGACGGGTCTTGCCGCGCTCACGGGCGGGCGCAGGGCGGACACCGCCGTCGCCGCCGCGGCGGGCTGGGGCTGCACAGGCTTCGGCGCGGCATATCCGCTCTCGCGGAACGTCTCGGCGCTCATGCTCTGATAGAAATCAGGCTTCGCGCCGACGGCCTTCTTCGTCGATTCCGAGAGCTTTATTTCCGCCGTCTGCCGTTCTCCCGCGAGTGCGGACAGCACCGCGTAGTGTACCGCGTCAAAGACCTTGCGCTCTTCGGAGAACTTGACCTCTGTCTTGGCCGGATGGACATTGACGTCCACGCTGCCGTAGCCCAGCTCTATATACAGCGCGCAGGCGGGATAGCGGCCAGTGAGCAGCGTATTTTTATACGCCTGCTCCACGGCGGCCTGCAGAAGCTGCGATTTTATAAATCTGCCGTTGCAGAAGAAGAACTGCGCGCTACGGTTTCCCTTGCCGTAGGCCGGGGAGGAGACGAAGCCCGTCACGCGGATGCCGTTATTCTCGCCCGTGCAGCGGAGCATCTGCGTCGCCATGTCGCGCCCCATAAGGGAGTAGACGCAGGACTCCTGTTTCCCGTCGCCGGGGGTGAAGAATTCTTCGTTTCTGTCCTTTATAAAGCGTATCGACACTTCCGGATGCCCAAGCGCGCAGCGCAGCGCCGCAAGCTGGCAGGCGGATGCCTCGCTGCGGTCGCTCTTCAGGAATTTCAGCCGCGCGGGGGTGTTATAGAACAGGTCGCGCACGGTCATCGTCGTCCCGTCCGGGCAGCCTGCGGCGAACATCTCCTGAATGTCCCCGGCCTCGAGCACGACGCGGGTGCCGCTCGCGTCGCCGCGACGGCGGGTGTTGAGTTCTATTTTCGAAACCGAGGATATCGCCGCGAGAGCTTCGCCGCGGAAGCCCATCGTCGATATGGCCTCCAGCCCCTTCTCGTCGTGCAGCTTCGATGTAGCGTGCCGCAGGAAGGCAATGCCCGCGTCCTCCGGTGCCATGCCGCAGCCGTCGTCCGTGACGCGGATATAGGTCGCGCCCCCGCCGCGGATCTCGACGGTTATATTCTTCGCCCCAGCGTCGAGCGAGTTCTCGACCAGCTCCTTGATGACGGAAGCCGGACGCTCGACCACCTCGCCGGCGGCGATCATATCAGCCACATGGGGCTGAAGTACGTTTATGACAGGCATATGGTTTCTCCTTAAAAGCCTCAATGCGCTTCTTTGCCGCGCGCGGAAAAAGCGCGGCTTCATAAGCAGAGATATTATACACGATTTCGGTTGAAAGTTCCATAGCTTTTATGTTAATATAAAATGAAAAACTATCTTAACAGAGGATATGACATGAGAGAGACTATAGATATAAGCAGGATAAAGCAGCAGGAGGACATCTGCGCCGAAATTTTCGAGACCGTGACCGCCGACGGCAAGCGCCCGCTCGCAATGGTGGACACCTACGGCTGCCAGCAGAACGAGGCCGACAGCGAGAAGCTGCGCGGCTATCTCGCCGAGATGGGCTACGGCTTCACGCAGGACGAATTTCAGGCCGACGTCATCGTCGTCAACACCTGCGCCGTGCGCGAGCACGCCGAGATGCGCGTTCTCGGCAACGTCGGCGCGCTGAACCACACAAAGAAGAATAACCCCAACCAGATAATCGCCGTCTGCGGCTGCATGGTGCAGCAGGAGCACATGGCTGAAAAAATAAAAAAATCCTATCCGGTTGTCGATCTCGTATTCGGCCCGCATGAGCTGTGGCGCTTTCCGGAGCTGCTGCAGCAGGTCATGACTAGGCACAAGCGCGTATTCGCGACGGCGAAGAGCAACGGCACAGTCGTCGAGGGCATCCCCCTGCGGCGTGACGGCAGCGTAAAGGCGTGGCTGTCGATAATGTACGGCTGCAACAACTTCTGCACCTACTGCGTCGTCCCTTACGTCCGCGGCCGCGAGCGGTCGAGATTGCCGGAGGACGTCGTCGCCGAGGCGCGGCAGCTTGTCGCCGAGGGCTACAAGGACATCACGCTGCTCGGCCAGAACGTCAACTCCTATGGCAAGGATCTTGACAGCAAGACCGATTTCTCCGACCTGCTGCGCATGATAAACGACATCCCCGGCGACTTCATCCTCCGCTTCATGACGAGCCACCCCAAGGACGCAACGGAGAAGCTCTTCAAGACCATGGCCGAGTGCGAGAAATGCGCACATCATATCCACCTGCCCGTGCAGTCCGGCAATGACCACATACTCAAGATGATGAACCGCAATTACACGCGCGAGAAATATCTCTCGCAGGTGGCGACCGCGAGGCGCTATATGCCCGACATCGTCATCACGACGGATATAATCGTCGGCTTCCCGAGCGAGACGGAGGAGGAATTTGAGGACACGATAAGCCTCTGCGAGGAGGTGCGCTTCGACGCGATGTTCACCTTCATCTACTCCAAGCGCGTCGGCACTCCGGCGGCCTCGATGCCCGACCCCTACACCCGTGCCGACAAGCAGAAGCATTTCGACCGGCTCATGGATGTGTCCAACCGCATCTCCGGCGAGAAGCACAAGGAGTATGAGGGTAAAACCGTGCGCGTGCTCGTTGACGGCGAAACCGGCCGTGAGGAATATAACCTCTCCTCCCGCACAAACGGCGGCCGCCTCGTGCATCTGCACGGCGACAAGAGCCTGATCGGGCAGTTTGTAAACGTAAAAATAGTCTCCAGCAACACTTGGGCGCTGTACGGAGAGATAGAGAAGGGATAATTATGGCTGAATTGACGCCGATGAAGCGGCAGTATTACGAAATAAAGCAGCAGTATCAGGATTGCCTGCTGTTCTTCCGCCTCGGCGACTTCTATGAGATGTTCGACGACGACGCGCGCCTCGCCTCGAAGCTGCTCGACCTCGCGCTTACAACACGCGACCGCTCGGTCGAGAACCCCGACGAGCGTACGCCGATGTGCGGCATACCCTACCACAGCGCAGAGACATATATCGCCCGCCTCATCGCCAAGGGCTACAAGGTCGCCATCTGCGAGCAGACGGAGGATCCCGCACTCGCAAAGGGGCTTGTCCAGCGCGACGTGATACGCATAATCACGCCCGGCACCGTGACCGAAAGCTCCATGCTCGACGAGCACCGCAGCAACTACATCTCCGCCGTGTATCTCAACAACGGCCACGCCGGAGTCTCGTTCTGCGACGTTTCGACCGGCGAATTCTGCTGCGCGGGCTTCGACGGGGACGCGGTGAGCCACGTTATAAACGAGCTCGGCCGCTTCACGCCGCGCGAGGTAGTGCTGTCGATGGGCGCTGAGGAGAACTCCGCGATAACGGAGTTTGTAAGCTCCAAGCTCGGCGCGATGCCGGAGCATGGCGGCGATAAATTTGAGTATCTTCAGGCGGCGGAGCTGGTATGCCGCCAGTTCGGCTTCGAGGATGTGGACAAGGCCGGTCTCGGCGGCGAGAGCGCGGCGGTATGCGCCGTGGGCGCGCTGCTGGCCTACATAATCGAGACGCAGAAATTTGACCTCAGCCACATAAACCGCCTCGACATATTTTACAGCGGGCGCTACATGGAGCTTGACTGGACGACACGGCGCAATCTCGAGCTAACCGAAACTCTGCGCAGCGGCGAAAAGCGCGGCTCTCTGCTGTGGGTGCTAGACAAGACCAAAACCCCGATGGGCGGGCGGCTGCTGCGCTCATGGGTCGAGCGGCCGCTGCTGTCCGTCGTTGCGATAAAGCGGCGGCTCACGGCGGTGAGCGAGCTGTATAACGACACGGTGGACCGCTCGGAACTGACGCTCGTGATGCGCGAGATAAGCGACATGGAGCGCCTTGCCGCGCGCTGCGTCTACGGTACGGCCGGCGGGCGCGACCTGCGCATGCTCGCAAACTGCGCGGGACAGCTGCCGCGGCTCAAAGAGCTGCTCGCGGGCTTCAAGAGCCTTGAATTGCGTGACATCTGCGCGATGGACGCGCTGGACGATATCCGTGCCCAGATAGACCGCGCAATATGCGACGAGCCGCCGTTTTCCGTCCGCGAGGGTGGGATACTGCGCGAGGGCTACTCCGAAGAGGTCGATAAGCTGCGCAACATCCGCGACAACGGCACCCAGATGGTCACGGAGCTGGAGCAGCGTGAGCGCCAGCGCACGGGCATAAAGAAGCTCAAGGTCGGCTACAACAAGGTGTTCGGCTACTATATCGATGTGCCAAAATCCGCGGGGCTTGAAAACGTCCCCGCCGACTACATACGCAAGCAGACGCTTGTATCGAACGAGCGCTACTTCACGCAGGAGCTGAAGGAACTCGAAAACACGCTCCTGACGGCGAAGGACAGGATAAACGACCTCGAATACCGCTACTTCTGCGAGATACGCGACATGGTCGCAGCAAATGTTGACCGCGTCAAGGAGGCCGCCGACCGCGTCGCGCGGCTGGATGCGCTGTGCTCGCTGGCCGAGGTCGCGGTGCGGAACAACTACACGATGCCGGAGGTCGATACCTCGAAGGAGCTGCACATAATCGAAGGTCGGCATCCCGTTGTTGAGCAGACGCTCAAGGATGTGCTGTTCGTCCCGAACGACACCTTCCTGAACGACTCTGACGACCGCTGCGCGATCGTCACGGGGCCGAACATGGCCGGTAAATCGACCTACATGCGCCAGACGGCGCTCATAGTTCTCATGGCGCAGATGGGCTCCTTTGTTCCGGCAAAGAGCGCAACCATCGGCGTTGTTGACCGCGTGTTCACAAGGATCGGCGCGTCGGACGACCTGGCCTCCGGCCAGTCCACCTTCATGGTGGAGATGAACGAGATGGCCGGAATACTCAAGCACGCGACGGCCTCGTCACTGCTCATCCTCGACGAGATAGGCCGCGGCACCTCGACCTTCGACGGCATGGCTATCGCCCGCGCGGTGCTGGAATACTGCGCAGACAAGCGCAGGCTCGGCGCGAAGACGATGTTCGCGACGCATTATCACGAGCTGTCCGCGCTCGAAGGGGAGCTCGGCGGCGTGAGAAACTATAACATCACGGCCAAGAAGCAGGGCGGAACGCTGGTGTTCCTGCGCAAGATAGTGCGCGGCGCGGCGGATGACAGCTACGGCATTGAGGTCGCAAAGCTCGCGGGTCTGCCTGACAGCGTGATAAGCAAGGCCAAGGGCTACCTCAAGGAGCTGGAATCGAGCGGGATAGGCCCCGCCGTCACACCCAAGGCTGCGGACGACCAGATAAGTCTGGCCGATGTAGGCGCGGACGAGGTGCGCGATATCCTGCTGCGCACAGACGTGAACACTCTCACCCCGCTCGAAGCGATGAATCTCCTCTTCGAGCTGCAAAAGAAAGCGAGGGCATAACATGCCTGAAAAAAGCGGGCTGCAATTCACCAGCAGCCTCACAAAGAAAGAGTATATAGCGGCGCTCGCATACCTGCCGGTGCACGTTATCGGCATACCGAGCCTTGTAGCGGTGCTGGTGTTCGGCGTGTCCGATCTGCTGACGCTCAACATCATCGCCTACTCCGTCGGCACGGTGTACATGCTCGCGCTGCTGGGTAAATTCCTGCGCCGCGACTTTGATGCGCTGTGCGATCATCCGGTGAAATTCATCGTGGAGATCGGCGTCTCATACGGCATATACTACCTCTCGAACTTCGTCATCGCGCTGATACTCACCGCGGCGGACAGTCTCAGCAACCCGAACAACGGCGCGGTCATCGACATGGCGCTGGAGAGCGGGCGGCAAATGGTCATTATGACGGTCGTGATGGCACCGATCGTGGAGGAGCTGATATTCCGCGCGGGCGTTTTCGGCCTGCTGCGGAAATATAACCGCGTCGCGGCGTATGCGGCGAGCATGATCCTCTTCTCCGTATACCACATCTGGGCCTACGCCATCAGCGACGCGAGCTACTGGATATACGTCATCCAATACCTGCCGGTCGCGTTTCTGCTCTGCCGCTGCTATGAGCGCTGCAACAGCATCTGGGGCAGCATCGGGCTTCACATGCTGGTGAACGGCATGTCGATGTGGGCGCTCAACGCGCTCTCGAACCTATGAGCGAGACCTATGAGCTGAAAACCATCGGCCATGTGCGCAGCGACTTTCCCGAAAAGTTCGGCATCCCGCGCCAGGCAGGGATAGTCGATGCGCTCGAATCCGCGATAATCTTCGAGCCGGAATACCGGCGCGAGGCGGCGCTGCGCGGGCTGGAGGGCTTCTCCCACATCTGGGTGATATGGCAGTTCTCCGAGGCCGTGCGCGACAGCTGGTCGCCGACGGTGCGGCCGCCGCGTCTCGGCGGCAACGCGCGCATGGGCGTATTTGCGACGCGCTCACCCTTCCGCCCGAATGCGCTGGGGCTTTCATGTGTGCGGCTTATCGGCATTGAGCACAGCGAGGAGCACGGCGCGTATCTGCGCATTGCCGGGGCAGATATGCTCGACGGAACACCGGTCTACGACATCAAGCCCTATGTCCCCTATGCCGACTGCCATACCGAGGCACTCTCCGGCTTTGCGCCGAACGCGGGACGGCAGCTTCGGGTGGAGTATTCGGGCGATACGCTGAGCGCCGTACCGGAGGCTAAGCGCGCCGCCCTGACGGGGGTACTCGCAAACGACCCGCGCCCGCGCTATCAAAACGACCCGGAGCGGGTATATGCTATGGATTTTGCGGGGCTGAACGTGGAATTTACGGTCAGCGGCGAAGTGCTTACCGTAAAAAATATATCAGACAGGAGAGAAGACAAATGAAAAAGCTTATTGCGGTGCTGCTCGCAGTGTGCACGGTGTTCGCCCTCTGCGCCTGCGGCGCGGGGAAGGACATCGGCGGCAGCGTGACATCGGGCGAGGACGACTCTTCGTTCCAGCTGGGCACGATAAACGGCGGCGTTTACGAGAACTCTTATCTCGGTGTCGGCATCAGCCTTGACGACAGCTGGAGCATTTACGACGAGGAACAGCTCGCGCAGCTCATCGGCTGGACTGCCGACCAGTATGACGACGAAAAGTACGCCGAGCAGATAGAGAATGCCGACCTCTTCTACGATCTGTTCGCCTCCGCGAACGACGGGCTCGTCTCCGTCAACGTCGTTATCCAGAACCTCGGCCTGCTCTACGGCACGGTGATGGACGAGGACAAGATCGTTGACATGACGCTCGAGCAGATGGACGAGCAGCTCCAGTCCGCCGGATTCTCGGATATCAGCGCCGAGAAGATCACGGTCGATTTCGCGGGCGCGGAGCACACCGGCATCAAGTACAGCAGCCTGTATCAGGGCGCGGACTACTTCACGCAGCAGGTGTTCATCAAGCATGGCAAGTACATGGCTATCTTCACCGTGTCCAGCTTCTATGAGGACATCACCGGCGACGTTCTGAACCAGTTCTACGGCATCGAGTAATCGCGCAAAACAGCAAAAGGGCCCCCCGAACGATGTTCGGGGGGCCCTTTTGCTATATCAGTAATTCTCTTTGCGAAGCTCGAAATACGACTGCGGGTGGTTGCAGACGGGACATACCTCGGGAGCCTTCTCGCCGATGGCGATGTGGCCGCAATTGCGGCATTCCCAGACCTGTATGCCGCTCTTTTCAAAGGCCTGCTTCTCCTGCACGTTGCTCAGGAGCTTGCGGTAGCGCTCCTCGTGCGCCTTCTCGATGGCCGCAACGCCGCGGAACTTCGCCGCCAGCTCCGCGAAGCCCTCTTCCTCGGCCTCGGCCGCCATGCGCTCGTACATGTCGGTCCACTCGTAGTTCTCGCCCTCCGCGGCGTGGAGCAGGTTCTCCTCGACAGTTCCAAGCTCGCCCAGCTCCTTGAACCAGAGCTTTGCGTGCTCCTTCTCGTTGTCAGCCGTTTTCAGAAACAGCTCCGCGATCTGCTCGTATCCGGCCTTCTTGGCGACCGACGCGAAATAGGTATACTTGTTTCTCGCCTGTGACTCACCGGCGAACGCGTCCCAAAGGTTCTTCTCGGTTTTTGTTCCGCTGTATTTATTCATATCCAAGCTCCTTTCAAGCTCATGATGGTGGCATTTTTATAATAAGCTTTTCTGGAGAAAAAGTCAATAAAGCTTGCCGCACGGAGTGCTTTTTGTGTAGTTTTGGCTTTAAATGGTACCGTGAAGCCGTCATTGCAGGCGGGCTTTCAGGCTCTCCCACAGCTCTATGATCCTGAATTTCAGCAGGTATCCGTCCTGCTCGCTGATTATGCCGTAGTCTTCCGTCTCCATCGCCGCGCGCAGTTCATCCTCCGTCACGGCGCCGGTGCAGAGCGGCGGGAAGGCCACGCACCACCAGTTGTGCCCTTCCCCCTCGCCGAGTATCACGCGCAGGGACTCATATTCCCCCGCGGGGAGCGCGAAGCCGTCATAGCGCCGCGTCGGATATCTCTCGCGGCCAAGCGTGACGCGGACCGTCCGCCCCTCGGCGGCGGATTCGGCGGCCTTTGCGATGCCGTCGGTATTGGCCGCGATAAGCTCACGCGCGGCCTCGGCGTCCGTGGCGCCGTCGAGCCGCGGAGCCAGATACTCCAGCACGGCATCGCGCACGCGGAGCTTTATCTCCTGCTCCTGCGTTTCGTCCGACGCCGCGATGACATGCAGGCGTATCAGCCGCGAGCTTATCGAGCTTTGCCGCGCCTCCGCCCACGCACCCGCGCACAGGCTTATGCTCAGCGCCAGCAGCGCCGCCAGCTCCCAGATCCGCAAACTTCTTTCCTTATTATAATTACGTACCTTATTATAACTAAACATAAAACGACCGCCTCACTATGTATCGTTGTACACAGTATCGGCGGTTGTTCTGATTTTTATACAGCGGCTCGCACAGGAGCCGTTCAGGTCAACGCCCTGACCCCGCCCGCGAGACAGCAGAAGCCGTAATCCTTCTTCAGCTCGTCGCGCGCGGCTTCGGCGGCGGCCTTATCGGTAAAGATTCCGAAGACGGCGGAGCCGGTGCCGGTCATGACGGCGCCGAGCGCGCCATGGTCGATGAGCACGTTCTTTATCGCCGTGACCGTCCTCATGCGCCGGTCGTTCACGTCCTCGAAAACGTTATACATCCTGCGGCAGATATCGCCCAGGTTCGCCCGCTCCAGCGCGGAAACGATGCCCGCCGTGTCGGGATGACGGCGCAGGCTGACCTGGTCGAGCTTGCGGAACAGCTCCGGCGTGGATATCGAAAACTGCGGCTTGCAGATGACGAACACGCAGTCCGGCAGAGGCGGCAGCGGGGTGAGCAGTTCGCCGCGCCCGCGCGCAAGCATCGTGCCGCCGCGGACGCAGAACGCAACATCCGACCCGACCTCCGCGCCGAGCTCTTCAAGCCGTTCGACGCCGAACCGGTTCCCGAACGCGCGGTTCAGCCCGCGCAGCACTGCGGCGGCATCCGTTGAGCCGCCGGCCATACCCGCGCCGACCGGAATGCGCTTATTAATGCGGATGCACAGGCCGCGCTCCGGCTCGCCCGCGGCTTCGAAAAACTTCTTCGCCGCCCTGACGGCGAGGTTCCGCTCGTCGCTGGGGATGAAGGGGAGATTCGTACGGGCAAAGATGCGGCTGCCGTCAGTGAAGCCGAGGCGCACATCGTCGCACAGGGAGACGGTCTGCATCACCATCGCCATGTCGTGATACCCGTCGTCCCGCCGCGCGGTGACGTCCAGCGAGATATTTATTTTTGCATAGGCTTTTTCAATTATATCTTCACGCAAACAGATACACTCTCATTTCATAGGGTCTGGTCGTAAAGCCCTCGGATATGACGAAATTATGCTCATAATTGTTCAGCACGAGCGCTGCCTTGCTGATCTTCAGGCTTTCGGGCGCGTCGAAGCGCACGGCATCCCGCGTGAACGAGCATATGACCAGCATCTTTTTGTCCTCGTAGCTGCGCAGATAGACATAGAGATTCTTGTCGTTGGGCAGCAGTTCCTGATAGTCGCCGTAGATGGCGATGGGGTTCTCCTTGCGGAACTTCAGCAGCTTGCGGTAGAAGTTCAGCAGCGAGTCCGGATCGTCCTCCTGAGATGCTACGTTTATCTCGGTGTAATTATCGTTGACGTAGAACCACGGCTTGCCGGTGGAGAAGCCCGCGTTCTCGCCGTCGGACCACTGCATGGGCGAGCGCGCGCTGTCGCGGCAGGAGCGCTGTACCATCTCCAGCACCTTTTTCTTCGGCATGATCTTGGACGCGATGCGCACGGCGTTATGGGTCATAACGTCCTCGTACATGTTCACGTCCGGCAGGCGCAGGTTCAGCATGCCGATCTCCTGCCCCTGATAGATAAACGGCGTGCCGCGCTGGAGCATATACATTGCAGCCAGCATCTTGCCGCTCTCGTTGCGGTAGGCCTCGTTGCCGTAGCGGCTGATTATGCGCGGGTGATCGTGATTTTCGATATACAGCGCGTTCCAGCCGCGTCCGGCCAGCTTATACTGCCAGTCGCTGAAGGCGCGCTTCATCTTGACGAGATTGAAGGGCAGCTGCACCATGTCTATCATGAAGCAGTCCGCCTCCATATGCGAGAAGGCGATCATCTCGTCGAGCACCTGATCCGGCCCCTCGGTGACATACTGGAGGGCTATGTCCGCCGTGGTCAGCGGGCTTTCGCCGACGGTGAAGCAGTCGTAGCAGTCGAGCACATCGCGCTTGAACTCCATGAGGTACTGGTGCACCCGCGGGCCGTTTGAGTAGTATTTATAGCCGTTGGCCGCGGGGAGCCACGGGTGGGAATCCGGCAGCCCCTCAGTCTTGGAAATAAAGGTAATGACATCCTCGCGGAAGCCGTCCACGCCCATGTCCAGCCAGAACTGCATGATGCGCTTGACCTCCTCGCGCACCTTCGGGTTATCCATGTTGAGGTCGGGCTGCTTTTTGGCGAACACGTGCAGATAGTATTCGTCCAGCCCCTCGTCGTATTCCCACGCGCCGCCCTCGAACATGCTCGTCCAGTTGTTCGGCGGGCGGCGTTTGCCGCGTACGGTCTTGCCCGGACGCCATATATAATAGTCGTGATAGGGGTTATCCTTGCTCTTGCGGCTCTCGATGAACCACTTGTGCTCGTCGCTGGTATGGTTGACGACAAGATCCATGAACACGCGCATACCGCGCTCATGCGCGCCGTCAAGCACCTGACGGAATACGCCGAGGTCGCCGTACTCCGGATTTATGTCCATATAGTCGGAGATATCGTAGCCGAAGTCCGCGTTCGGCGACGGGTATATCGGCGAGAACCATATCGCGTCCACGCCGAGGCTCCTGATGTAATCCAGCTTTGAGAGCACGCCCCACAGGTCGCCGATACCGTCGCCGTTGCCGTCGCAGAAGCTGCGCGTCCAGATCTGGTATACCGCCATTTCCTTATGCCACTGCTTTGATGCCATTACAGCACCTCCCTTTTATGCTGGTATTTTACCACGTTTTTGCATAGCGCTCAACATTTTTCTTATTTTTTCCGGTCAATTGCGGCGTACCCGCCCGACACTGCGCGCATATATTGACTTTGTGCGCGGAAAACGTTATAATATAAGTTGTATAAGTGTGTTTGAAAGGATATGCTTTTTCCATGAAAAAACGTTTATTCTCTTTTCTTATGATTTTCGTCCTGCTGCTCGGCATTATGCCGGCTGCATCGGCTGATTATATGTCCCTCAACTCCGCTGTTGCCGGAGAACGGCTTGACATGATAATCAAGCAGAACGAGTATTCCTCCGTCGCCTGCACGGACGGCGCCATACCTAACGGCTGCGTCATTGAGACGGAGCTTCGTGACGGCGTGTATCACCACTACCTGCGCGGCACTCCCATGTACGCCGGAGATTACAGCTTTACGCTCACCTTCTCCAACGACGGCATCTCTTCCGGCGCGACGACCGTGTGCTCCCTGACCATCGTGGCCGCGAACCCAACCGTCAGCATGCCGGACAACATCCGCTGCTACGAGGGCGACCAGGTGCAGATAGAGCTGCGCGCCTCCATCGCCGACTACGGCTCGCTGAGCTACAAATGGTACTACAACAACTACAACAGCAACCATGACGGCACCCTCATAAAGGACGAGACCTCCGCCATCTACAAGCCCAACACCTCCACCACCGGCACCACATATTATTACTGCGAAGTGACCAACACCAATAACGGCAGCACCTCCACATACATTTCCGCGACCGTCGCTGTGACGGTTGAGGAGGCCGCCGTGTCCTACATCAGCGTCAGCACCCTGCCGAAACGCACCGAGTACACCGTCGGCGACTGGCTCGACGCGACGGGCATGAAGCTGCACGTCGTATACACCAACGGCCGCACCGAAGACATCGACGCGGGCTTCGGGCTGTACCCGACCGAGCTTACCGATGCGGGCTCGATCAACATCACCGTTAACTACAAGGGCAAGGAGTGCACCTTCCCCGTAACGGTCAAGGAAGACGAGAAAAAGATTGAGAACATGAGCATCATCTCCAAGCCCACCAAGCTTGAGTATAATGTCGGCGACACGCTGGACACCACCGGACTGAAGCTGCGCGTGAGCTACGCCGGCGGCAAGACCGAGGACGTCACCACCGGCTTCACCTGCAGCCCCACCACCCTCAACAAGGAGGGTACTCAGGCCATAACCGTCACCTACGGCGGCAAGAGCACCAGCTTCACCGTCAAGGTCAGCAAGGCGACTGACGAGGTGCAGAGCATCACCGTCGCCGTGCAGCCGACGAAGCTGACCTACAAGGTCGGCGAAAGGCTGGACACCACCGGCATGAAGCTCACCGTCAGAACCAACTCCGAGACCAAGGACATCACCACCGGCTTTACCTGCACCCCGACCAGCTTTACCAAGGCCGGCGAGTACGAGATAAAGGTCATCTACGGCGGCAAGGAGACGACCTTCAAGGTCACTGTCACCGAGGACACTGCGGCAAGCCCCGAAGTGAGCGCAACGCCCACCGTGTCGCCCACGCCCAGCACCGAGCCGCAGCCGGTCGCAAAGAAGTCCAACGCCCTGCTCATCGTCGGCATCATCGCCGCGATCCTCGCGCTGGCCGCGCTCGGCGCGTATGTCTACGTCATGAACCGCGGCAAGGGCGGCAGCCGCAGAAGATAACAGGTTTCAAACGCAGCCGCGCCATTGCGGCTGCGTTTTCACTACGGCGGAACGGAAGAAAATTTTGCGGCGTCATGGTATACCGACTCCGCGACTGACCGCCGCCGGAAAATTTTTGTCCGCATTATCCCAAGGAAAAAACGAAAAGTTATTGACAACCGGTATATAAATATGGTATTATCTCTTGGCTGAATAGGGAATGGCCATGCGGGTGTAGTTCAATGGTAGAACACCAGCCTTCCAAGCTGGATACGTGGGT
>OLPW01000099.1_pt1 | contig 93896 bp, 76 predicted proteins | sample 1672161 | NCBI WGS metagenome assembly OLPW01 (sample SAMEA3136654, study PRJEB25190) | human gut metagenome
TTTAATTTCTTTTTTGATGTTCTGCATGCTTTCCAGATGAGAATCATCATGAAATCATTTGTCGTTGTTTGTTACTGTTTCGAACAGCAACTCCAATATATTAACACATATCGTCAATGTTTGTCAACAACTTTTTTCGATTATTTTCAATCTTTTTTTGTTGCTCAAGCTGTTCTCGCGACCAGCAAGTGATACTATACTAAATCTTTTCCAAGATGTCAACTATTATTTTCAAAAAAATGTCTTTTTTGTAAAGCCATGCCAAAAGCGGACTTTCATCGATCATCTGTATGACCTGATATGCCCAGCTAAATGTTGACAACAGCGTCACAATCCCCATAAAGATCCAGACAATTAAGATTCCCTGTCCGGCACCAAATATTGCACCTCCGGCTTTGTTAATGCTTTTTACGATTGGTATATAGTTTGCAACATCAAGCACCATAATCAATATATGAAGAAGAAGCAACAGCACCAGGAGTGTAAGCACATAGGAAATTCCTCGCATTACCATCGCTGTTAAAGACTTTGCAATATAACTGCATACATTATCCACCCCACTCTCCAAGAACGTTTCTCCGTTGCAGTTTGCAATCAGCCAGCCTTTCACATTATCCGGAAGGTCCAGATTTTCTATCGTATCAATCTCTTCATTTCTTGTTGCCGTCTTTGTTTCTTCCGGCAGTTCAAATTTTTCTATGATTTTCTGTTCTATGACATCATCCAGAACGGTATACTGACACAACAGTTTATTCACGCCAGGATATAATATAGCAGTAAGAAGAACTGCCAGCACAATTCCTATCGCGCTGGCAGCACTTTTAAAAAAGCCTTTTCTATATCCACGAAATACCAGTAGCAAAATAAATGCCAGAATTCCGAGAACTAACAGATTCATTTTTTCTCCTTTTCGTTCTTTAACTTTAATTTGATCACCTGGGTTTCATTTTCAAATATCGCAATATACTCCAGCTTATTTTTGGATGGCACAATATTGATCAGATTCTTATTAAAGGTCGTTGCAAACTTTCTTGCTCCATTCAGATAATAAATACTGCAGTCGAATTCCCCCGAAATGATAAGTTCATCATCTGTTGCATATATATTGGAAAATGAATTGTTATAATCCGTTTCTGCTGTCAGCTTACCACTCATATCATAGATATAGATATGGTATCTGTTGTCACTATCTTCGTTATCTGCCGTGATATAACCCAGATATTTTGTATTTGCAAATACACCAAGCATCTCACGGTTCTCCAGATCGATCTCCGCTTTTTCACTTGGTTTTTCAGACATGGCGTATACAACGATCTTATTATCACCAAAACAGACAACTGTGTCATTGTCTACAAAATCTATGTATGGAAATATGGTGTCATCAAAGGTAAAGCCACCCATCAGACGATCCGCATTCTCATTCTGTCCCACAGATCCGAAATTATAGGCTGCAAGATAATCCGGCACAGAAGTCCCGTCTACCTTCACATAACTGGTAAATAACTTGGCTCCGTCATCTGATATTGCAATATCCAGCGGATACCCACTGTTCTCGATCGATGTCTTCATCTCATATATACTCTTGCTGTCTTTATCGTAAGCATTGATATAATTTTCTTTTTCTCCCGACAGGATCACTACATAAACGCCCTGTGCTGCCACGTCGATATTGGTAATATCATAGTTCAGTGTCTGGTTACTGACCTTACCGGATTTATTAAATACATACACATCTCTGCCATTCAGATCTGCAACTGCAGCATAGTCTCCATTTACAACTACCTGCGGCATCTTCATGGAATAGCTGCAGTCCCAGACAGTATTACCACTCTGATCAATATAGGATACTCCATCTTTTGTTACCTTCAGGACATTATCACTGAACAATACATAATTGGCTATATTATCTCCGGATGTCTCGGTAGATGTCACCACGTCATATGCTCTATATTCTCTTGTGCTGATGTATCTGCGCACGGATACGATCGTTACCGCTGCAATTAATATCACAAGTAAAAGGATCAGCAGCTTTAATCTTCCTGACATTCCTGGTGTTACTTCTATTATGTTGCTGTCTGTATCCTGTGTCCTGTCCTGTTCTTCAAAACGACGTTTCCCAAAAGCAGGTTTTCTTTTTTTATTCAGTTCTTCAGTTGTTTCTTTTGTCATACTATACCTCTATATTATCTGCAATTTTAAATAAGAGTTTTTCTTTTCACATGTGGACAGTATATCATTTTTAGTTTACAGATGGAATAGCTATTTTTTCCCCCGGATAGATTGTATCTCCTTCTTTAATTCCATTTGCATTCATCAGGGCATCCACATATTCCGGAGACTTGTACATCTTGATCGAAATACTCATCAATGTATCTCCTTCTTTAATCGTATAATACTGCAGAATTCCCTCTGCCATTGTCTCCTGGGTATTTTCCTGAGTATTGTCCTGTGAAGTTGTCTGTTCCGTTGTTATCAGACTCTCTGTATCCGGTTGATCTACCTGCGTTTTGTTCTGTGCCCCATTTGATCCTGTTACTCCTGCCTTATCTGTGCCGGCAGACTCTGTCTGCGTTTCCGTAACAGCCGATGTTCCGGCAGTCGTGCTGTCTATATCTTTTGTATATATTGTCTGTTCTGTGTTGCTGTTTGAAAATACTTGTACCCCGGAATCTCCATTTTCCAGTTCCATTTTGCGGATCGTAGATTCGATGTTCTTCATTTTATCATAGTTTCCGGATACAGCAACTCCCATGGATAGTACAAATAAAGCTGCAAAAGAGGCTACTGCATACCGGACATAGGTGCGGTTCTTCTTTGGTTTTTCAGGTGTGTCACCGCGCATGGCGCGGAAATTCTTTACAAGCTCCGCATCCTTCCGTACTGCTGCGTTCTGCTTGTCCTCACAGGACATATTCTTACGGCTGATAATGTAGCTCTGCATTGCTTCATTTCTGACATAATAAATATAGTATCCACGTTGCCGCATCAGCCGGTTCTTCTCACATACATAAAAGGCATCATCACATTCCAGAGAATCCATAACAAACAGTACCTTATCTCTTCCCCGAAAATTTTCCAGATGAAGTCTGGTAATCTTGTCATTGATTTCTGTTGAAAATCCCATCCTGGATAAAAACCATCCCACAACTGACAGATTTTCAAAATATTTATTGATATCCGCATAGAGCTTGCTCCAGATATGATCATCAAATTTAATCTGTTCCACATCAAACTCCAGATTCTGTGCTTCTACCGCTCCACTGATGAACAAGGTCTCTGTATCCCCGTCTTTAAAATATTCTCCAAGCAGGATCGCACCGCGGGAGGTTGTATTTCCCGGCTCTGCAATCTTGCGAAGAAATGTCATTACATAATCTTCTATGTATATCTTCTTTTTATCCGGGGCATTTCCTATCTGTCTGATATTCTTTGGCATTCTGTAGTGACCATCATTTTTTGCATTTTTTTCTGCTGTCGCCTTGTCATATACAATCTCTATCATGATAACACTCCCCATTCTTTTATTTACTTTCGTTCTATCGAAAGTTCTCTATTTTGAGATTAATTCTGATAATAGCATTCCAGATAGCCTGTACTTATCAAATTTTGTCAACAGATCCTGCAATCCATATTTTTTCTTTTTTATTATTTCGACATTTTATTTTTCAGCTTTGTGTAAACTTTATCAATCCTGGTAATACTTTATAGTAAGATACATTTTCTGGAAGGTGTTTATGAATATCAGCAAAAAACAAACGAAACGAAAAACTGAATATTTTGATCCCAGCCGTAGCCATACCTGTAAAGCACTTGGGGATAAGATCATAGAAATGATATATGAAATGGATGGTGCTTCCAAGGATATCATCGTTATCTGCATCGGCACAGACCGCGCAACCGGAGATGCCCTTGGTCCTCTGGTCGGTGATTATATCCTGGCTCACAACACAACCTATCAGGTTGCAGGCACGCTGCAATACCCTGTCCATGCTTTAAATATCAAGGATACCATCGAACACATTTATGCGGACTTTGACAATCCTTTTGTGATTGCTGTCGATGCCTCTCTTGGCATGTCAAAGGACATGGGACTGGTCACGCTCACCAACTCCCACCTTTTTCCCGGAAAAGGCGTAAATAAAAAACTTCCGGCAATAGGCGATATGTCCATTACCGGAATTGTGAATCTGTCTGGTCATACCGGAGCAAATCTTCTCCAGAATACCAGATTATATACAGTTAAACAAATGGCAGAATACATCGGAAAGGCTTTGATCTATGCCGATCATCATCTGTCATCTCCCTTATAAACTTTGATAGCCTCAGATACTGTACTTGCTGATCCTTCTTCCATGATTGAGATCAGATCAGATAATTTTTCTTCTGTACAAAAATCCTTTCCGAGATATGTTTCATATTTGTTCGTGATCATAAGCTCGTATTCAGATATCTTCTTCTGCGTATCACCGAAATCATTTTCCAGTGTATCACGTTCGGATTTCAACCGGTCCAGTTTCTCTTTTCTGCGTCCGGTAATCTCATCCGTAATCAACTGCTTGGTTTCTTTCTCGAATGTACGAAGCGCATCCAGTTTTTCATCACTGATCACTCCACCTGCATCCTCTAATTCCTGAATCTTTTTATCATATTTACCCAGTCTGTAAATACTCTCATCCTTATCCTTTGCAATTGAATTCTTGATCGCTTTTACAGCCTTCTCATTGGCTATGATCTTATCGCGGGTTCTTCTTCCCTCCCGGATCAAATCCCTATGTTTCACCTTTGTCAGGTTAAATACAATAAAATAAATAATAAACTCAGCAATTATGATCAGTGCTGCAATCAACACGCACATTGCAGTATGACTTCCTGTCTTAAACTTTGTATTCATCAAAACCGCTATCACTGCTGCAGGAATTCCTCCACATGCAACCAAAAGAATTACAAACAGCTCAAGAAATTCACTCATGCCTTTGGGGGAAAACAGGCAATAATACATCTTCGTATTACAAAAGGCCGGAACATGATTCTTTTTGAATAAAGTCTTGATAGCTGCATTCAGCTGACGATTCTCCTCCCGGATATCTGCCGTCTCCTTATTGATCCGATCTTCCATTCTCTGGCTTTTCTTTTTATCCTTCTTCGTCTGCACCTGACGGATCTTAGAATTATTTACATCGATCTGTCTGTCATAGCTTGCAGCGATCTGTTCTTTTCTTTTTTTTAATGTGGCACTGATCTCATCACCAGTTGCCCGTTCTTCCCGGACGATAGCCCGTTTATTCTTCTTCTGGAGCAGCTTGATCTCCTCCAGCTTATCTTTTAAATCTTCTAATTCGGAGATTGTATCACGCGCTTCAATCAGGTATTCCTGGTCTTCATCATATACGTTATCCGCATCCATAGCTTTCCTCCTGTCTGTAAATGTGCACGCACAAGCCTACACTTATATTTATTTTAACAAATAACACCTTATTAAACAACCCGAAGTTTTTTCTCTGTTTTTTCTGAAATCTGTCACACTTTTTTCAAACAAAATTAAGAGAATGTAAATTGCAAACCCTGTCGACATCTTCTATAATAGATACAGGCACGAATAATAAACCATTGCCGCTGATCACCAATAATACAAAGTTATATTTTACATAAAGGAGGATTTTCCCTGACCTATGAATATTTTATTTTTTCTGACTCCTAAGAGCGAGGTTGCATTTATAGAAAGCACATTTACTTTAAGACAGATTCTTGAAAAGATGGAGATTCATCGATATTCAGCAATCCCGATTCTGTCGGGTAACGGCGAATATGTCGGAACAATCACCGAAGGTGATATCCTCTGGTTCTGCAAGAAAAACGGATTGAACCATCTGTCCGAATCCGAAGATATCCGTTTGTCCGACATTCCGAAAAAATTCGAATATGCTTCCGTATCAATCAACTCAAATATGGAAGATCTGATTGCCCGTGCGATGGCACAGAACTTCGTTCCTGTAGTAGACGACCACAACAAATTCATCGGTATCGTAACCCGAAAAGATATCATCGGCTACTGCTATAAAAAGCTGAGCCAAACTTCATAATTTTTTCAAAAGCACTAAAAAGCCATCCAACCGATACAATTATTATACCGGCTGAATGGCTTTTTATTTATTATAACACGCCTGTTCTGTTGATTGCTGAGATTAAAGCATATACAGATGCATCAATAATATCATCCTTAATGCCTGCACCCCAGGTAACTGTTCCGTCTTTTCCTTCCAGACCTACATAAGCGACTGCCTGTGAGTTAGAGCCTACCTGTAATGCATGCTCCTCATAGCAGATGATTTTGAAGTCAATGTCAAAATGCTTCTTAATTGCATTACTGACAGCATCCAGACGACCATTTCCTTTACCATGATATACTTTCTTTTCGCCATATTTCATGATCGTGATCTCCGTTGAGATTCCATCTCCCTGAACGAAATGACACTCCAACATCCGAACAGGATTTTCTATATTGACATATGTACTCTGGAAAATATCCAAAACTTCGGTAGCGGATAATTCCTTATGTGCCTTATCAGATACATCTTTAACTGTATAACCAAGATCCTCACGGAATTTTGGCGGAAGGTCAAAACCGTACTTGGACTGGAGAATATAACCGATACCTCCCTTTCCTGACTGGCTGTTGATACGGATAACATCTCCATCATATTTTCTTCCGATATCCTCCGGATTCAGCGGAAGATATGGTACTGTCCACATACCATCTCCCTGATCCTTTCTGTACTTCATACCCTTTGCTATCGCATCCTGATGAGAACCTGAAAATGCTGCAAAGACTAATTTTCCCGTATACGGAGAACGCTCATATACATGCATATTTGTTACGCGTTCATATAATTCTGTCAGCTTTGGAATATCAGACAGATCAAGTTCAGGATCTACTCCATGTGTGAACATATTCATCGCAAGTGTGATGATATCTACATTACCGGTTCTCTCACCATTTCCAAATAAAGTTCCTTCGATTCTGTCTGCACCTGCAAGAATACCAAGCTCTGCATCTGCTACGCCGCATCCACGGTCATTATGCGGATGTAAGGACAGGATAACATTTTCTCTGTCAATCAAATGTTCACTCATGTACTCAATCTGGCTTGCATACACATGCGGAAGTGACATTTCTACAGTTGCAGGAAGGTTAATAATAACCTTACGATCCGGAGTAGGCTTCCATTCTTTAATAACTGCATTACATACGTCCAATGCATAGTCAATCTCTGTTCCGGTAAAGCTCTCCGGTGAATACTCAAACGGATAATTTACTCCGTGCTCTTCTGCCATCTGGTTCAACAATTTTGCCCCATCAACCGCAAGCTGTAAGATCTCTTCTTTTGATTTCTTAAATACCTGTGTTCTCTGTGCATAGGATGTCGAATTATACAGGTGAACGATCGCATGCTTTGCGCCGTCAATTGCTTCAAATGTTTTCTTAATGATATGCGGTCTTGCCTGTGTCAGCACCTGAATGGTTACATCATCCGGTATCATATTCTTCTCAATCAGGGTACGGCAGAACTCATATTCTGTTTCCGATGCTGCAGGGAAACCAATCTCGATCTCTTTGAAACCGATTCGTACAAGTTCTTTGAAGAACTCCAGTTTCTCATCCAGATTCATTGGAACGATCAGTGCCTGATTACCGTCTCTTAAATCTACACTACACCAGATCGGCGCCTTATCAATATACTCTTTTTCTACCCATTTTACAGACTTTTCCGGTGGCATATAATAGCCTCTTTTGTAATGCTCAAAATTCTTCATGTTTAACCTCCTGTTTCTGTTTTCTGTATAAGCTCCTGTAACGGCTTTTGTTCTTCTATTCATATATTACATAAAATATGGCAATAAAAAAACCTACATCTCATCACCTATAGAGACGTAAGTTATACGCGGTACCACTCTATTTCATACATGTTGTATGCTCTCGTTACAGATACAGATATGAATCTCTTATATCCTCCTGCTATAATGGGCAGGCTCCATCCCATCCTACTTCCTTTCAGCGGGCTACTCTGAGGCGAGTTCAAATCTGTTCCACTGCTGCCTCACACCAACCGACAACTCTCTGAATGCTTCATAGATTCTACTATTCCTCTTCATCGTATTATCTGTATCGACTTTAACACAGTGTCTCGCTGTCTGTCAACCCCATTTTTGCAGAAAAAATATGCACGCGGTAACTGTTCTTCCTGTACCCGCGTGCAAAGGATTGTCATTCCTACCATACAATATGACGTTTGTTCTTCAAGAGACAACCGCCCGATGCGATCATCAATATACCGGATGCAAGTCCAAGCACCAGAACGACTACGCCTAATGCAATATTTATTGCGCCTGAAGTTTTCATTGTCTTATATGCTTTCTCCATTTTCAGCACCCCTTCTGCAAAAATTTCATTTGAAAAGATGATACCACAAAGTCTCTCACCTGACAATGTTTCAGAGTAAAATTACACCTTAAAATTTACATTAAATATTCTTTATGTTACACTATTTTTAAAAATGAACACATATGCTATTCTTTTTATTTTCAGAATGCAGAATGTCGTCTCGAAATGAAAAACGTATCCTATACACTATAGATAAGGAGTCTGAATTATGCCAGCTATTTCAAATGATTGGGCTGCGGAACTGAAGCCCGAATATAAAAAAGAATATTATAAAGAACTGTTTAATTTTGTCGGACATGAATATGCCACAAGAGAGATCTTTCCTCCTGCCGATGATATATTCAATGCGTTCCATCTGACACCATTATCAAAGGTCAAATGTGTTATCATCGGTCAGGATCCTTACCACAACGTAGGGCAGGCGCATGGTCTGAGCTTCAGCGTAAAGCCGGGTGTCGACATCCCGCCTTCTCTTGCTAATATCTATCAGGAGCTTCACGATGACCTTGGCTGCTATATACCCAATAATGGTTATCTTGTCAAATGGGCAGAGCAGGGTGTCCTGATGTTAAATGCTGTTCTGACCGTCCGGGCGCATCAGGCAAATTCCCATCAGGGACATGGCTGGGAACAATTTACAGACGCCTGTATGGAGATCTTAAACCGCCAGGATCGTCCGATCGTATTCATCTTATGGGGATCGTATGCACAAAAAAAAGCTTCGATGTTAAACAATCCGAATCATCTGATCTTAAAAGCTCCGCATCCAAGTCCGTTATCTGTCTATCGTGGTTTCTGGGGAAGCAAGCCTTTCAGCAAAACGAACAACTTCCTGACCGAGCACGGTGTTGAACCGATCGACTGGCAGATTGAAAACATATGACAATAAATCTGCCAAGCAAATAAGCAACGTGTCTGTATAAAGACAACGTTGCTTATTTATTTGGCAGATAAACAGATATGAGCAAGAAGGGCGAATAGCCCGGAATGCGAATAGCTGTACGATTTCGAAAGTCCAACGGACGGAGAAATCGGTATTATTGAATTGTCTCCCGCTTCTTGTCCAGTTCTGCCTGAACAACAGCAAGTTGTTCGATAATTTTATCTTTTAACATAGATATCTCGGAAGCATAGTTCTCTCCCAGATTGTCTTTTACCTGTTCTAGCCGGTCAAGGATATCGGTATAAGTCTGATTTACTTTTCTCTGGATCCATTTGCGATTGGATACAAAAAGGATAGTTCTTAGATTATGCAGTCTGTCTGCAAGTTTGATCATGACCACCTGTGCCGGGGCGTGGTCAAATAGACGTTTTGAATAGTCAGAGAAGGTCTCTCCTTCAAGTTTACTTAATAAATATACATGATCCCTGATATCCGTACCAAAGATCTTTTCAATATCTTCAAATGTACAGTCCGTATCTTCTACCGTATCATGCAATAATGCAGCTACAAGTACAGTTTCATCCTCTACATGGCATTCGTCCTTTAATATATGGTAAACACCAAGAATATGTTCATCATAATACGGCACTTTGCCATCTCTTCCAAGACGTGTCTGCCCCTGATGACATTGCCTGGCAAATGCCATTGCAGTTTTCACGCAATCTGCTTCTGCTGCTTCTGTCTGACAGCCACATCCTTCTATATAAGAAATTGTTTCATTCCTGTCTGCTGTATTTGTAAAACCCTGCATGTTCTGCTCCATTCTGTACCTTAACCGGTATTTAATATGATATAACCGGACATGTCCACCCGCACCTTGTATCTATTTCAGTATAACACAGCCGCCCATATCTTTCCAGCAAATCTGTCATTTTATAGATACTTCATTTTTTCATCTGCTTCGTTTTTCTGTCTTGTACTTTTCCATAATTTGTCTGTCTCCAAGCTTGAATCCTGCCGGAATTTCGCATATACTAGATTCTGCTTTCCCGTAATATTCAACTATATATTGTTCCAACCTGTCCGTGCGGGTTGCAACAAGCGGACTTGAACGCACAATATATATGTCATTGCCTGTTACGGTGAATGATACAAATTAAGAAAGAGGTTTCACGATTATGGATATTATTTTGAAAATCAGTCAGGAACTTATGTGCCGACAGGAGCAGGTAGCTGCTGCCGTTAAATTGATAGATGAGGGATGCACGATCCCTTTTATTGCAAGATACAGAAAGGAAGCTACCGGTTCTTTAAACGATGAACAGCTTCGTACTCTGGACGAACGGCTCACTTATCTCAGAGGACTGGAAGACCGGAAGGAAAAGGTCATCGCTTCGATCGAAGAACAGGGCATGCTGACCGATGAACTAAAGAAATCAATTCTGGCTGCTGAAACACTCGTTGCAGTGGAAGATCTGTATCGTCCTTATAAACCAAAGAGAAAAACGCGTGCGACAATCGCACAGAGCAAAGGTCTTACCGGACTTGCCAACATCATCTCCCTTCAGATGACAAATAAGCCGATTCTGGAGGAAGCACTGGCTTATGTATCCGAGGAGAAAGAAGTCCACTCTGCAGAAGAAGCCATCGCCGGAGCTATGGACATTATTGCAGAATCTATTTCAGATAATGCTGAATATCGTACAGAAATCCGAAGCCTTACAATGGACAAGGGTATTTTAATGACAACTGCCAAGGATCCGGAAGCAGAATCCGTATATGAAATGTATTATGATTTCAGCACACCCGTACGCAAAATGACCGGATACCGTACACTTGCGATCAACCGTGGAGAAAAGGAAAAATTTCTCTCTGTTAAGATTGAAGCACCGGTTGATGAGATCACCGGTTATCTGATCCGTCAGGTGATCGTACGCGACAATCCAAATACAAATGACATTTTAAGGAACACTATAACTGACAGTTATGAACGTCTGATCGCACCTTCTATTGAGCGCGATATTCGAAGCAGTCTGACAGAAGCTGCTGAAGATGGCGCGATCAAGGTATTTGGCAGCAACTTAAAGCAGCTTTTAATGCAGCCACCGATCAATGGTCATGTGGTTCTCGGCTGGGATCCTGCTTTCCGTACCGGATGTAAGCTGGCAGTCGTTGATGCAACCGGAAAGGTGCTCGCCACTAAGGTTATTTACCCAACTGCCCCTCAGAACAAAGTGGAAGAATCCAAGAAGATCTTAAAAGATCTGATCAAGAAATATCATATTTCCCTTATCTCAGTTGGAAACGGTACTGCTTCCCGTGAATCCGAAGCGATCATTGCAGATCTTATCCATGAGCTGGATACAAAGATTCAATATGTGATCGTAAACGAAGCCGGCGCATCCGTCTACTCTGCAAGTAAACTTGCAACAGAAGAATTCCCGAACTTTGATGTAGGCCAGCGTAGTGCTGCTTCAATCGCAAGAAGACTTCAGGATCCGCTTGCCGAGCTGGTCAAGATCGATCCAAAAGCGATCGGTGTCGGTCAGTATCAGCACGATATGAATCAAAAGAAGCTGACAGAAGCATTAGACGCTGTTGTAGAAGATTCCGTAAACCAGGTCGGTGTCGATCTAAATACCGCTTCCGCTCCTCTGATGGAACATATTTCCGGTATCAACAAAACCCTGGCAAAAAATATCGTAGAATACAGAGAAGCAAACGGCCGTTTTAAGAACAGAAAAGAACTGTTAAAGGTTGCTAAACTTGGCCCGAAAGCATTTGAACAGTGTGCCGGATTTATGAGGATCACTGGTGGTACAAATCCACTGGACGCAACCTCTGTCCACCCTGAAAGCTATGAGGTTACTGAAACACTGATCCAGCATCTCGGTTATTCCATGGATGATCTTGCATCCGGTCAGTTAAAGGACATTACAAAAGCAGCCGGTGATATCAAAGCACTCGCAAAGGAACTGGGTGTCGGAACAGTAACCGTCACCGACCTTGTAAAAGAACTGGAAAAACCAGCCAGAGATCCTAGAAGCGAAATGCCACAGCCGATCCTGCGTGGTGATATCCTTGAAATGAAGGATCTGAAGGAAGGCATGATCTTAAAGGGAACCGTCCGCAATGTAATCGATTTTGGTGCATTTGTCGATATCGGTGTTCATCAGGATGGTCTGGTGCATATCTCCCAGATGTCCGATAAATTCATCAAGCATCCATTGGATGTCGTCAGCGTCGGTGACATCGTAACGGTTAAGGTTATGAGCGTGGATCTTGCCAAGAAACGGATCCAGCTTACAATGAAAGGAATTAACTGATCGATTTCCCTCGACAAATGTCTGATTCTGTCTTTTGCGCTTGATTTATATATAATTATAAGATAAAATAAAACTATATGTGGCCTGTTAAGGTTTATAAATTATATGTAAAGTTCAGGGAGGAACTATCGTTTTGAAGATAGGGATTATTTCAATAAATACACATACGAAAGCACTTAATTTTGCGTGTCCTTTACACACATATGCTTTCCAGCAATTTTTATCAGATCATGGCATCGAAAGTACAGTCATTGACTATATGCCTATCTACAATAACAAAGAATACGATCCGGTCTATCCTCTGCATTTTTATCTGCAACATGGCTACAACAAAGCTCTGACAGAAATAATGCCGGAAGGCCTTACAAAAGATGAACAAAAGGTCTGGACACATAAGCATAACCTGAAAATACTTACGATCAATAAATTTGCCAAGTTGTACACGATATGGCCAAAGCGGTATCAGAAATTTGAGAACTTTATCAATGCTCATTATATCCGCACCAAAGAAACCTATCACCATGACGATCTGGATGATCAGAAACTGGATTTTGACTGCTACATCTGTGCTACGGATGTTATCTGGCAGTACAATCCGGATAAAGGCTTTGACCGTGGATTTTTTCTGGCTGCCGAGCCTATGAAAAACGCTCCGAAGATCGGATATGCTGTCAGTCGTGGTGTCTTTAACGGCTGGACAAAAGAACAGGAAAAAGAATTTATCGAATATACAACGCCATTCGAGGCAATCGCTGCGAGAGAGTCAAGCTTTGCCGAACACATTCATGAACTGACGGGGAAAGATGTTCCGGTTGTACTGGATCCTGTATTCTTAAAGGATAAAAAATTCTGGCACGATATTGCGATCCCGCCCAGAAATCAGGAACGCAAATATGTCCTGCTCTACGCTGTAATGGAGCGTGCGATCGACTCCATCCAGAAGGCTCTGGCATTTGCAAAGGAAAAAGGTCTGGAACTTATCATTCTGTCCTCCTATGAAAGCAATGTCCATCTGCCAAAAGAAGGCGATTACAAAGTCATCTATAATGTTGGTCCGGATGAATGGCTTGGATATATAGAACAGGCAGAATACATCTTTACAAATTCATTCCATGCCTGTGCATTCTCGATCTTATTTGAAAAGCAGTTTTATGTTGGTGCAAGACATGGCGATAAGGTTGATACAATCTTAAAAACCTTTGATTTAGAGGATCGCCGTTTTACAAAAACCTATGACAGTACAAAATCAGCAAAACCGATCGATTATAGCAAAGTTGGTCAGCTTCTGGAGGAAAAACGAAAAGCCTCCGGTGATTTCATACTGAATGCGATCCATTCTGTTGAAAAGAAATACAATCTGGCAGATACGCATTTTAAGAAGGAACCATTTAACCTGATCTATGCTTCCTCTGCTAAGAATAAAAATCTTGTCTGTCGGTTATTTACTTTTGGATTGAACAAATCGATCCGGGAAAAATCGATTGAATTTCGTCCAAATGAGAAATATGACGGCAACGCAGTTGTAAAACTGGCAAAGAATCCATTCCGTTATAAAGGCTTTACCTTCCTTGGATGGTATTGCCGTACAACTTTTCACGGTATCTACAAATGGTACTGTACGGACGGACAGTTCCACACCGCAGCCGAGATTCTATATCATGATGATATCGAATTATGTCGTTTTCAGGATCAGGAACAGACGGATGCCTTTACAAGGAATCGTTTCCTGACCGGAAATTCATTCTTCCTGCAGGCGGTATGGCAAAATAATGAAAACGGACATATTATTCCGAATATCGAGCGAAGCCTGCGTGCCTCTTTCAAAGAATATATGGTACAGGCTCGTAAAAAATAAATAATGATCCGGATTTTATCGGATAGAAACACAGGAGGCCGTGTACAACTCATGCTTGTATACTGTCTCCTGTTTTAATTCGTCTTTATTTCTGTTTTTTGATTCTTTTTATTTTGTCGGTTCTTTGCCCTCGTTTATATTCTGAACAAGCATGTGTCATCTGGCAAGATAGGTCTGTGCTGTCTGCTGATATATAACCATAGCTTTCATAACCTGTTCCAGTGTGCTTCCATATGTCTGAGCCGACAACACCGTATACGCATAACTTAAAACACCATATGTTATCGCTCCACTCTCTCCTGCTGCCAATGTATTCATCTGTGTAATGTTCTGAATATGCACGGCAGGAATTTCTATATAAAACATATTGGATCCGACGGATACCGGAGTTACTGCATTTCCATTTAAGATAAATGTTATATCACTCAGCTCCACATCACCTGCTTTTGTAAAATAATGACGGATCAGTGTTCCTGAACGTAGCACCAGGGAGCTTCCATAATAGAAAATTCCATCCGGCATATTTCCTGTCTGCACGGACTGATAGGATGCAAGTGCAGTCAGATCCATGCTTCCTATCTGACGTTCCGTCTCCGGCAGAATTGCATTTGCCAGATCACCGGTATGATAACCAAACAATTCCTGTGCGGCAGTTCCGTAATTCAGCATTGCCTTCACGACCGGAAGTTCTGCTGTATAGGTACTGCTCCGGTCTAACATATATCTCGCATAATCCTGAACCGAATACCGATATATTGTTCCGCAGGCAGTTCCATCGGACAGAAATACCTGTGCCCGAATATCATCCGCCATCTCCTTTGCTGCCACATAACAGGTAAATACATAATACTGTTTTCCATTTACTGTCTGCTTCTCTGCATCCGTCACCTTCTGTTGCGTTGTGCTTCCATCCGGCATCGTAAATTCCATATATGCGCCGCTGTCATTTAAAACCGTATTTGTAAACCGCAGATAAAAGCAGATCCCCGTCTCCTCCTCCAGCCGGAGCGAATATCCGGCAAGTAATGCGCTCATACCATCTAACATTGCATTACACAGATCACAGATTCCATCTTCATCCTGATCTTCATGATACAGGTCTGTACTCAGTTCCGGATAGACGAATTCATATGCGCCATTTGCATCCCAGGCGCCTTCTGCTATATGACAGCTTCCGAAATCGGTCTTTGCAAAATGATCCGGCTTCGTTGCATATCCAACCAAAAAGAAATCATAATAGGTCCGGCCGGTCTGGTCATCCCAGGTAGCATCTACTCCATACCAGATACCGTCCTCCATCTGAACCAGATTCCACATATGGGCTCCACCGGTATCTGTCACTCCGGTCACAAGCACACATGGTATTCCATATGCATCGCACAACAGCTTAAAGCCTCTGGAATATCCTGCACAGACCGTCTCCACCGTTCCATCACCATTCGTGTCACGAAATGCACTGTAAGCCGATTGATATTCACTGCTTGTCGTATTAGATTTTGCATAGGATGTACTGTTACAGATATAATCATGAATCTCTTTTATGGTCTGATATCTGGATGTACTTCCCGCGAGCTTCTTATTGATCGATTCCGTTGCTTCCGACACGATCGTATCCATCTCCGCCTTTGTAGCATCAACCGACGGTTCTTTGATATAGGTCGTAATACATGGAACTGTTACATCCTTTACCATACTGTTATTCTCATCCAGCTCAGACGAATAATATGAAATTCCATTTATTTTGTATGACATATAATAGGTTGCACCCGACAGCCAGCTAAGCTCCGGATGGTCATAGATCAGAGCAAGAAATGCCGGAGTCAGCATGTCACGTTCCCAGCTCAGCACCTGTGGATGAAAGGTATCCGGCATGACCATCTTATTATCCGATGTGATCGTAATCTTCTGATCCTTCCACACGCTGGAATAATTCAACGTGATCGTACTCGTTGTAGAGCCATCTTTATAGGCATCATATAAGATATTATAGATTTCTTTTGACACATCATCCAACTGATCATAATACCGGTCCGTTGCTGTCCTGTCTTCCCGAAGATTATAGGCGGATATTCCATTTCCCATCGTGACCGCATTTACGTCACCCAGGATTTCTTCCCAGCCATACGAATCCTCTTCCGGCTCCGCAACCAAGATCTCATCTTTATCTGTTTCTTCTTGTCGATCTTCAACCTGTATAGATGTATCCGCTTCTTCCTCTGTCTGTTCTTCCGTTTCTGACAGAGTATCGTGCGTTTTATCTGTTGTTATCTCTGCCATTGTTGTTCCCGCTGCAAATACGGTTCCGCCGCCCGTTGCCGCCGCTGCGATCATGGCAAGCCCTGCCACAAATATTTTCAGTTTCCTATATCTTCCCATAGCATCACCCCTGTATCAATCTGCTGTGCATCCAGTCTGTGCACCCTCTTGTTTTATACTGTATTCCGTACCTTTTATACTGGTTCTATTTTATCATAGATGGTAAGAGGATACTATGAGAAATTTTATTTCTAAATAGCTGCATGATGTGCTTCGCGCATTTCATACATTTATCATTCCAATTCTGCGATCATCTGTTTTAAGTGTTCCGTCAGTTTTGTATTCTCTGCATAGTCAACCGGGCAGTCAATGATACAGACTTTACCAGATGCAAATGCCTGTTCCAGAACATCCTTCAAATCTTCTGTTTTATCTACACGAAGTCCAACTGCATGCATACTCTCTGCCATTTTTACAAAATCCGGATTTGTAAAATCTACAAAACAGTGATCGCCAAACCGGTCATCCTGTTTCCATTTGATCAAACCATAGCTGTCATCCCGCATGACCAGAACGACGATCGGAACATTCATCCGAACAGCTGTTTCAATCTCCTGACAATTCATCATGAAACCACCATCACCTGTAACAGCAAGTACCTTTCTTTCCGGATATAACATCTTCGCTGCGATTGAACCGGGGTGCGCTCCTGCTTCCAACGATCTTAACGAAGTTCCAGACCGACTACCCGGATATCAACATCCAGGTTATCGAAGATAATTCGATCGAGCTGCAGAACATGTTGGTAAAGGGGGATATCGACCTGATGTTAGAACAGCTTCCGTTTGCCGATGATATTGCATACTATACCTTAGGGGAAGATCATCTGTACCTGCTGGTTACGGATGAATATCTAAAAAATTGTTTCGGACCGGACTTCAGTCACGTCAAGAGCATCCTGATCAGCACCGGAAGGATCCAGGTTCTGGAACCTTGCAATTTTCTTCTCAATAAAACCGGCAATACGATCCGGAGTGCCATGAACAGCATCTTCCAGTCTGAAAAATGGCTGTCAAGGTTGGTGTGGAATCCAACAATCTGGAAACCTTATATAATCTGTGTATCAACCACTATGGATGCACGGTTTATCCCGGCAATTTTCTGTCTGACCGGAAGCTGACTGACAACCTCAATGTGATCCAGCTTAACTATCCAAGCGCAAGCTATACACTTGGCATCGGCTATATGAACGGGCATTATCTGTCAAATGCCGCAAAGGAGCTTATCCGGCTGATGGAGGGGTGATGTGGATACGCCGAAGGTTTATGTTAAATATCCCATTACATATCAGCCTGTCACCCTCTTCCCACTATAAATGACCATTGCGGTTTCTATTCGATGCACACGCTCGATTCGTAAATACTCCTGTGCCAACTCGCCTTCGGCTCAAACAGGCACCCGTATTTACCAGCAGCGTGCATCTCATAACGAAATCCTCATTTTACGTCATATTATAGTGGGAAGAGGGTGACAGGCTGATATGTAACGGGATATTTATTAATACTTTCGGCTTACTTCTTTGGATTATCTATCGCAGGTCGTCAACGGACTTTATAAGGGAGATTTTGATAGAATGCATAATCTGCCAAATATAGCCGCAAGCCGCCTATTTTCCTGATTTTTTCGTCATTTTGACGATACTTTTTCAGTACCGGATGTGCATATGTATATGGTATAATTTATATAAACATATCAATCTGATGATATGTTGGAATTTAGGGTTATGGAGCCGTATATATCGGACGAAGAAAGGAGTTGAAGGTTATGAACAAAAAGATTATCAGTCTCATACTCATGTTTATTATGATCGGAGAGCTCATGTTTACAAGCATGCCGGCAGCAAAAGCCAGTGACTATCTTGACGTAACAGCTACCGCTACCTCAATCACCTCGGTGAAATTGTCATGGGGAGCACAAAAAGGAGTTACACAATACAAGATCTACCGAGCGGTTGCGGATGAGGATTGGAACGCAGGCAAATACAAACTGATCGCAACCATTTCGGGTAAGAAGAAAAGCTATACCGACAAAAAAGCGAAACCGGAAAAACGTTATACTTATATGATACGTGGTTATAAAAACAAAAAGAAAGTTATCGAAACCGGTATCCCAGCTTCTGCCTATACAGGCCCTGTGTGTTCATTTGACGAGTACCAGTTTGCAGAAGCCCCAAGAAGTACAAAGTCGATCACGCTGAAATTATACAGTTCAGGCGGCGTACTTCCAACCGGATATGAAATCTACCGGAAAGAAATGGGTATCGTAGGCTACAAGAAGATTGCCACAGTCAAGAAAAGTGTAGACAGTCTGAACTACAAAGACAAGACAGTAACAGCAGGCAAGACATACCGCTATAAGGTCAGAACTTATCTTAAAGTCGGCAAGAAGAAATATTACAGTGCATTTACAGACTACGAACAGATATCTGCAACAAACCGAAGCGGTAAATATACGTTCAAATTTGACAACAGTGTAAAATGTGCTGATAACGAAACAGTATATAAGATTACCAGCAAAGCCTATAATGACACATTGAAATTATATGACAACGCTGTACTGACGATTGAACTGGACGATGGTTCGACCATTGAAACAGGTGTTGATATCATTTCCTATCGCAAAGGTGATGGCCCATGGAAGAAATACAAAAGCAACCAGAGCCTGACTCTTAAGGCAAATGAAACACTCCGGCTCAAGGTTCGTGCTACACAAGATGTAAAGATTAAGAATCTCAAAAATGTACAGTCCTATGAACTGAATATGGATGTTACTTATAGTAAAATAAGCAGTTTTCTCTGGGCTTACCCTTATGCCGGTACAGCTAAGACTGTTATGAATTCAGAAGCGATTCATTAAATAGCCGCATAATATAAAGTACCTCTGCTCCATGGTGGTCATATGATACAAGACAGAATTTCTGAAATGTATTGCATATGAAACTACTAAGGGGTGGAGGTGTTGTTTTTTTGCCGACATTTATGTCGACATTTTCTTGTTCAGTTCGATAAAATTATATGCTATACTTATTTTGTTCTGGTTAAACGAGGTGATCATGAGAAATATATTTTTTGTAGATAGTGAGAACGTCGGTGATTCCTGGATACAACTATTTGATTATCTGAATAACGATGACTGTATCCTTGTATTCTACACCGATAAATCTCCTAACATGTCCTATGCAAATGTTGTCGCATTGAAACAGTCCCCTTTTGAACCTGAATTCATCCTCTGTGAAAACGGAACTGATAATGCCTTAGATTTTCAACTTGTAACCTACCTTGGTTCGTATACAGTTAAAAATCCGGACGACAACCTCATCATTGTTTCAAAAGATAAAGGTTTTGACAGCGTGGTACATTTCTGGACGGAACGCGGATACCATGTATGCCGCAAGGCTCCCTCCATTTTCCACACACTGGCAAATGAACTATCTATACAAAAGCCAATGCTTCCTGCAATTCCAGCTTTTACTGCAGTACCGGAAAGTATTGATGATTCAGTAATAAAGGCAGAAAATCCAAAGCCGGACGTGATCGTAGAAACCACTCCTGCTACGAATCCTGTCAAAATTGCTGTTCCTGTTAAGATTGATAAACAGGCTGCTATTCCAGAAGCTGTATCTACGCCGCTGTATGATAAGGAACAGGTCGATACATTACTTTCCTGTGTCGGGAAAAGTAATCTATCCGCCATCCACAACATACTTATATCAATCTACGGTCAGGAAAAAGGAAGTTATATCTATGGTATAGTAAAGAGTTCATCCTACGAGATACCAAAGGTCAACTGGCAAAAGAAAACAAAATACCGTAAATTCTTATCGATTGTTTACTCTAATGCCGGTATTGCTCTCATTGATGATTTCTATAAAAAACTATACCCGCATAAAGCAAACCTTCGGGAAATTCACAACCTCTTCGTAACCAAGTATGGTCAGGAAAAGGGTACCGAATACTATCGCTACTATAAATCGCATGCAGAATTTCTGCAGAAGACATTCTAGCATGTAATAAAAAGGAACCAGAACAAAGCTCTCCCCACCACAGAATCCGAATAGCATATAGGGGATGTGGTAAGTAAGGCTGTGGTGGGGGGAAATAGCATTCTGCTATATCTATATAGTCATGTTCTTACATATCTTTCAACATACACTTTGTTTACACTCATATATACATTATTCTTCAACCAAATCAGTTAAATATTCTAGTAACTCTTCCTTAGGTATATCACTTTTTATGAGTGCTATAATCATCTTTATAATTCCTTTAAACTGATTATTTGTTATTTGATTATTATCCATTAATTAATTCCTTTCTTATTTTTTTCTTTTTATTATTTACTTACAAGGCTCTCAGACAAAGTGTATCGTCCTTCCATCTGCTTCACAGTTTAATTCACTTACAGGACTCTCAAACAGAATCTGGCAATTACTTATCGGATTTTAGGTTTGATTCACTTATTCACTTACAAGACTCTCAAACAATACTCATGCATACAGGTGAAGTGCATCCGTTTGATTCACTTATTCACTTACAAGACTCTCAAACAACGGCGCAAGCATGGCATTCACTGGCAGTGTTTGATTCACTTATTCACTTACAAGACTCTCAAACTAGATGAAATTAAAAAATTCATTGACAGTAGTTTGATTCACTTATTCACTTACAAGACTCTCAAACTAACATCTAGTAAATCGTCTGATGTATAAGGTTTGATTCACTTATTCACTTACAAGACTCTCAAACTACTTACGCTACACATTTTACCGCTGTCAAGTTTGATTCACTTATTCACTTACAAGACTCTCAAACTCATCATGCCGACTTTTTTCCATCTCAAGCGTTTGATTCACTTATTCACTTACAAGACTCTCAAACACCGACTTGAAGATCATTGCTTAGAACAGCGTTTGATTCACTTATTCACTTACAAGACTCTCAAACGGATGCACTTGCATATCTTACACATTCAAAGTTTGATTCACTTATTCACTTACAAGACTCTCAAACTGTAGACGAGCAGCCTATTCATATCACAGAGTTTGATTCACTTATTCACTTACAAGACTCTCAAACTATCAAGAATATAATTTACGAGTGTGTGATGTTTGATTCACTTATTCACTTACAAGACTCTCAAACTCTGTCTCTTCAACATCCCGCACCATCACAGTTTGATTCACTTATTCACTTACAAGACTCTCAAACACGTACGCGCAAACACTTTTAATGAGGAATGTTTGATTCACTTATTCACTTACAAGACTCTCAAACTTGCAGAAGAGGAATGGGATGTATCCGGAAGTTTGATTCACTTATTCACTTACAAGACTCTCAAACGCGGGCGAGAATATCCGGCTAACAACCGGAGTTTGATTCACTTATTCACTTACAAGACTCTCAAACCAAGGCTTGACTGGGAATACAATGGAGGTCGTTTGATTCACTTATTCACTTACAAGACTCTCAAACTGACTTGCCTGAAAAAATTAGAAAGATTGAGTTTGATTCACTTATTCACTTACAAGACTCTCAAACGCATAACCACGGCTAAAATCTGCAGTAAAGTTTGATTCACTTATTCACTTACAAGACTCTCAAACCGATCCTGATTGGACAGTACGGAGAGTTGGTTTGATTCACTTATTCACTTACAAGACTCTCAAACAGAATACATGTACTGTAATTATGGTGATTGGTTTGATTCACTTATTCACTTACAAGACTCTCAAACCCAGAACAGGCGAACGCTACTATGACGGAGGTTTGATTCACTTATTCACTTACAAGACTCTCAAACGGTTGAAAACACATTGCGTCAGAGATTAAGTTTGATTCACTTATTCACTTACAAGACTCTCAAACTACACGCGAAATGTTACGCTTTTGTTTCAGTTTGATTCACTTATTCACTTACAAGACTCTCAAACTAAAATCGACCTTGCTGTCATGGTAAAGGGGTTTGATTCACTTATTCACTTACAAGACTCTCAAACCAAATAACCCGAAAATTCACTGACTTTTTGTTTGATTCACTTATTCACTTACAAGACTCTCAAACTGAGATCGAGCATAACTTAATCCGTTACGGTTTGATTCACTTATTCACTTACAAGACTCTCAAACTAAAGGAACGCAATCAGTTACAAAAAGAAGTTTGATTCACTTATTCACTTACAAGACTCTCAAACGAAGTGGACGCAACAGAAAGAACATATGCGTTTGATTCACTTATTCACTTACAAGACTCTCAAACACGAATTACTTAGGCTTAGAGAAGCCGGATAGTTTGATTCACTTATTCACTTACAAGACTCTCAAACTGTATAGCTGTTTCTGTATAACCACCCAAGGTTTGATTCACTTATTCACTTACAAGACTCTCAAACTTATACTGACCGGATCGGATCGCAAGCTGGGTTTGATTCACTTATTCACTTACAAGACTCTCAAACTGCAAGAACACAAACTGCCTTTATTGGAAGTTTGATTCACTTATTCACTTACAAGACTCTCAAACATACTCTTATCATCTTCTATATCATTTTCTGTTTGATTCACTTATTCACTTACAAGACTCTCAAACTTAAAAACCGGATCTGAAACAGTAGCCACAGTTTGATTCACTTATTCACTTACAAGACTCTCAAACTAGTTGCTGGACTTGGGTGGGTTCCCGAATGTTTGATTCACTTATTCACTTACAAGACTCTCAAACCGATGTGCTGTCTGATAATGAGAGCGTATAGTTTGATTCACTTATTCACTTACAAGACTCTCAAACCCCAAATTGTAAAAATGAGGTTCTCACCGAGTTAAACATATAGACATATGCTGTAAGTTAATCTGATTCTATTATACAATATTCTTTATCAAGAATATACATTTTTTCATATTCCAAACATTTCTTCTGCTGATTTTCGAATAAAATCAGATGGATTTTTTCATAAAAACAGCTTATATATAATTCTTTCAATTCATTTTCAGATAAATAGGTCTTCAGATTCACAAATATGAATACAGATATATGACATATCCGATGAAGAGTTTTAATATAATTACTTATCTTCTCTAATAATGAATCGCACTCATTATCAATATGCACATTATATAACTTTAACAACCCCTGAAAATTCTGTTCAAAATCGAATGTAACATCATATGGCACGGTCTCTATTGCCTGTGAGATCATTGAAACAATCTGTCCTTGCAACTCTGCCATTTCCTGAACAAACCAGTCATTTGCAGAATTATCAATCTCTTGGTATAACTTCTGGATTACTTTTCGTTCATTACAATCCAATAGAAATGGATTTATAATAACCGATGCTATTTTATCAAAGGTTAGAATCTTATCAGGCTCAGATAACACCCAGTTCTCTTCAGATATCATATCTTGTATCAGTACTGAAAAAATTTCAGGATTCTCCACTATTAAAATATTTATCATATTTTCTTCTATCTGAATGTCAAGATTATATAGTGAATATACTAATCTCATAAAATCACCAACCTTTGATCCGTGTTCAATACTTCATTTGAAGATTCTCCAACAATATATTCCATTTTCCCATATTGTTTTTCTGTAACCTTTAAAACTTGCACCAAACCTTCTGATGGTCTATTTTTTCGTATATTTTCTATTATTGTCTCTCCAACAGAAGAATTCTGTGCAAGTTTGCAATATACAGACTCCTGCATCATTAAAAATCCATTTTTCACAAGATATTTCCGAAATGTCCGATATGTTTTTCGCTGACTGGCAGTTATTACCGGAAAATCAAAAAAGACTACTATTCTCATATATCTATAACTCAAAGCTGTAAAATTTCATAAGAGATACGTCATTATCTCGTAATGCATCAAATATACTTTTACAATATAGTTTAATTGCATTACTAACATATTCTGTTCGTCCTCCTATAACAACCTCCTCCTGTAATATTCCTAATATCTGATGTTTTTCATCCGTTTCAAATTTCTCTGGTTTCATTACCACTACTTTTCTATCCACCAAAGGACGAAACGGTTCCATGAGATCAGATCCTAAATTAAACTGGTTAAACATATTATCATGAAACAGTCCAAATTGTGTTATATAACCATTTGAAACAATTTCCCGATTAAACATTGATAGTATAATACCATAGCCATAATTCAATGCTGCATTAATACTGTTCTCATCTGTTCTTGAAAAATCCAAACCAAACAGTGCATTAAAATATACTTTTGCAGCATGGCCTTCTCTGTTTGTTGCATCTCCATATTGCAGTTCTGTAATATATGTATCTAATTGATCTGCTTCTTTTTTATGAAATATCCGTAGCAAATCTGCCTGTTTTCGTATCTTTTCAGCAACAATTTCTGTCCATATAAGAGATTTCTTTTCTTGATTCCATTTAATCTGTTCCCTTACTTTCGCACTTGTATCATGACTTCCGTAATACGGGATTAGTTCTGATGATGGATTTCTCTTTTCATCACAGAAAACTACTTTTATTTTCTTTTTCATCAATTCACTCAACAATGCTGCAGTTATTGATACTGCTGTAGATTCTATGATTACCAAGGATATCTCTGTCAGATGAATCTTGGTTACTTTATCTGTCCGGACAACGAGATATCCTAATTGATAATCCATTTTTGCGCTATTTGCTACTACTATTGTGCGCCAACTCATACTGTCAGCAGATTAACTCTCTGCTCATATAAACCTGTTACTGATTGATTAATCAATGTCACTTCTCTTTCTTCGGATACAGTTTTACTTATTTTCATTGATCCTGTCGTTTTGGACTCATTTATCAACTCCAAATTTGCTCCACCTAACGCAATCTGTGTCAACTTTAATATCTCTAATAAAACAGTTACCTGATCATTCAGGTTTAAATTAATAAATTCTTCTCTACGCTTAACAAGTTTTTCACCTACCGGGTTTGGCCGTTGACTATATATGGTATTATTATGTTTATCAACCAAAATATCATATAATACTAAATTTTTATCTTTTGTAATATTCTCATCATTCCCTTTCTCTAATTTTTTAATATAATTAACCCACTCCTGCTTTAAACATAACGAAACTGTGTTTCTTACATATAACTGATTTCCCGTCTTACCTGTAATCTGCATATAATATCCATTTCTCTTAATCAAAGACTGAATCAAGATTTTACGCACTCGTATATCAGGATTACTTAACTTCAAAACTTCCAGACAATATCTTTCCAACTCTGCTGGATTTTTTTCTATGCGTTCTTTCCACATAATCGGTACACTTTCAATTGTTCGAATACGTTTTCCCTTTTTACCATCATGTTCTACCAACATAAAATATGCAGTTGACACACTGGTAAATCCGCCATATTTCGTAACATCCTGCATTCTTTCATCTGAACTCTTCAGCGGAATATATGTTCCTTCTTTTGCCTTACTAGCCGAATATAACGTTTGATTAGCCAGTCCTCCTGTAACCTCATAACTCATTCTAGTCAACAAAGGTGTATTTCTCGCCATCGTTCTTTTTATTGTTTCCATTGTTGCAGTCTGCCCATTTCCTGATTGTGCAACCCAGCCTATATCATCACCACGTTTCACATCCTTAGCAAACATTTTTCCAAGATTATATGTTCCATGCTCTCGGATAAAATTAATCGGGTTCTTAGTAAACTTCACATAATATACATTACCTATAACTATATTAAGATACGCATCATGTGCGTGATGAAAATCATTTACAATTCTGGACTTCAGTAAATCATTATCACTTCTGAACTCAGACACATTTCTTGCTTTGGCATATACTAATGTAGTATCTGGCAAAGCTTCCTGTAATATAGTCGCAACTCCTTTTGTACCCTGACTTGTTTCAACTAACTGTCTTGCAATAAACCCTGCCTTTTGTTCATCAGTAAATGGATTTCTTCCAGTTAATCGTTTTAACTTTTCGTCATTAATAAGATTTTTTCTATGTAGTTCTCTCCACCAATTCACCTGTTTTTCATAGATACCAGACTCCAACGGATACACATCGCTTTTATGCGCATTTGATTGTTTTTCAACCAACACCATATTGTTTTCAAGATTATCATCCTTTACATAATGTCTTGGATAAATATGATCAATATCGTAAAGGTTATTATTAAATAACTGATCCAGATCAATTGGTCTTCCTGTATACATACATCTTCCCATCTGGGTAAGATACAGATACATTTTTTTACTTCTGATTCTTCCATCTTTATCAGCATCTTCTATCACTTTACGCCAGTCTTTATCCTCATCTTTTATCTTTGAATAAAGCTCATAAAATTTCTTAGCTCGTGAATCCTTTATATCATTTTTCTGCCCATGTTCACGCGTCATTTCAATAAATAATCGCTCTGGTTGACATCCCATAACCTTTGTTACTTCTTTAATGATTAGAATCGTCTGCCATATCATCCTCTTTACCGGTGCTGAAAAATACATATGGTCTAAATCTTCCGGCTGTAATTCAGTTAATACCTTATATGTTGACTCCTGCATATTTTCAAGTTCTTCTTTGAATGTATAGGAATCCTGAGCAAGCAATTCCATCAGATTATCGTTTGTTTCCCATAACATACGAATTAACGAATTAACTTCCCCTGTCTCCTTGCTGCACCCCTGAAGTTCCAGAAATTTTTTTGACAAATTTCCCCAATCTCTGAATTTTATTCCAAGAATACGCTTGATCTGTGCATCTGTAAGCACTTCACCATATTTCTCCAGTAATTGTTCTTTCAGAAAATGCTTAGAATCTCCATAAACGGTACACCAGAAAATAATCTGTTCAACCATTTTTTTGCATGAATCCTCATAAATCGCATCTCCAAATATTGCTTTAAACTTTGCAAATGATTTTAAAGTATTATTTAAACCATCCATTAAACCTGTAAGTTGTTCTTCGTCTTCTGCCTTTATTACTCCCCGCCCTACAAGATATTGCATAAGACTCTTTTTAGTAACGCGTTTTCCCTTTTCACATAATGTTCTATATATGTCCTGTTTAATATCTACTGGAAGCTTCTCACCATATACCTTTATATTATTTAATTCATTTAATACACAAAAACTCTCATATTCCAACGACTCTTTCGGTAGAACCTGTTCATCATTCATATATGTGCATCTTCTTACCATGCGTGAAATAAATTTCTCTGATGTCTTTTTCATATCAATCTTCTGATCAATATTCCATGGAAGCACTTTTCCTTCTTCTTTACGAACTACCCATCCATTTCCACCAAACTCTGCACTTTTCTCGGTTGTCGGTCCAATATAATAAGGGATCTGAAATGCAAATAATTTCTGAATCCTTTCAGAAACCGTATAACCGGACTCATCTTTTTCCTTAAGAAACGGCAAATAATTTTCTGCATTGGCAAGAATCTTCTTCATTTCCTTTAAATGAATCTGATTTGGGATAACACCATTCGATGCAGTCAACTGTTTAGGCAAGAAATTATCCAACTCTATCTGCATCATAATATATGTCTTTTCTTCATTTTCCGGCATATCTTTCAATATTTTTTTCAGTGTAGAATACAGATCTTCTTTTTTATTTCCATCCATATTCCTTCTTTGCTTTTCATGTGAATTAACAGAATGCACATACGCACTATATGAACCTTTTTCTGTGCCTCTAAACAGGAAATCAAACTGATGCTGTGTTCCATATTCTTTTATGTAATGTTTTAAACAGGCTAAGTCACTCTTATGTTTTTCATATTCAGCAACTCTGGCATCCGACAAATATGTATATCCATTCATTATTCGATTCAATATAGCTGCATCATATATTTCTTTCATTATGAGTATTAAATCATATTTTTCTTCACCAATAGCCTCACTGATTTCTGTTGCTTTTTCTTCAAATGCAATATCTGAAAAATTAACCTTTATGGTTTTATCAAAATCCTCTGGCAAAGTGTCTCCAAACATTAACTTTACACTTTTATCCAAACCGAGCATACATTCAATTAATGCATATTGTTGTTTATCCTTCCGTGTTACATGTAACAACTCTGCAATTAATTCGCCCTTTCTTTTTCGAGATAAATCATTACTACTCAAATAATTTTCCAGCTCCTCATACCTTATGTCCGTGGCAAAAGAAACTCCCAATTGCTCTGCAGCCTTATCTACAAAATCCGTATATATATCTTTAATCTTCCTGCTTTCCCCATCCGCACTAAGTGTAGCATTTAAGAAATGTCCTCTGTGTTTAAACATATTCAATAATGCTAAATATACCAATCGTACATCATGTGGCTCTTTTGATTTAATCAACTCCTGTCTAAGATGAAAAATTGTAGGAAATTCTTTGAAATATTCTTTATCTGTATATTCCGCATCATTAAATATCCCATTACTTTCTCTTACAATCTCGTCTTTATCTTCCTCATGATATTTACTGTTTTTTAATCTCTGATAAAAATTAGGATCTACCTGATGTATCGCATCATGAAAATATTCCTGTAACAGACCAATCCTGGCTACCTGTCTCTGTCTTCTTCGTCTGCTTACACGATGTGTCCGACGTTCAACTGCTGTAGCTGCTTCTTCAAATTCACGTATTCCCCACATATCTTTTCCTTTTCTTCTAAGCAGTTGATAGTGTTCATCTGTTACTGCCCAGCCTACCGACGATGTTCCCATATCCAATCCCATAAAATATCTCATACCATTTCCTCCTAAAATTAAAATTATCTATTGCATTTTTATGAACAACCTGTTATCCTTAAATAGAACTTACAAGACGAGTGCAAATAAGGTTTATCCGAATCCGTCGTAAGACTCTACATGGTGTAGAACAAATAGACTTGGTAACAAGTCTTTTTTTGTGTCTTATTTTTCTGTCTATGTAGCAATTTTCTTATTCTGGTTAGAATCATTATACAAACTATGATGTACAAAAAATTTCTCATTGTATATGTTATTGTTTATTATTGTGAATTTTTATTTGCTGCGAAGATATACTATCTTTACAATCAAACAATACACATTCATTCTTGGAGCTTAAGTGATAAACTTAAAGAAATGTTATCTCAGACCCGCCCCCCTTTTATTATGGGAATATTATACCTTTATTTGTCATAATGTGCAATAATATACGCATATTTTGTCAAATTTTAGAAAATACACTTTCAAATACCAATAATTCAAATGCAAACGCCCCCGCTTATACAAGCGAGGGCGTTTTGCAAACCATGTAATACATTTAGAACCTCACAACTTCCGGCTCATGTGTAAATGATGAGAATGTTGCTGTGGCATTCTTAAAATAAAATACCTCGGTATTACCATCATCTGCGGAATACATCTTCTGTAATGAAGGGTATGCATCCAGCATAGACTGTCTTGCTTCTCTGCGGTCATCTTCCACCAGTTCTCCTGCTACACGAAGCCATTCTCCATTCATAAAAGCACAGATCTCAACCTTCGGATTTGCATGGATCTGCTTTGATACATCTTTTACTTTGCCTGTCTGTATGTATAATTTGCCTTCAAAAATATGGGCAGTTCCAAATGGTCTGACTCTGGGCTGGTCACCCTCTACAGTTGCTAAATAATAAGTTTCTGCGTCCTTTAAAAATTTTGCTACTCGTTCCATAGCATTGTCCTCCTGTTTATAAGCTTTTTAATAGCTTACGCCTCATACACCGGCTCAAAATCCTCTACCCCATGTCCACATATCGGGCAGGTGAAATCTGCCGGCAGCTCGCTTCCTTCATATACATAATTACAGATACGACAGCGCCAGCCTACAATCTTCTTGTCCTGGGCTTTCGGTTCTGCTTTTGGTTTTACCTTTGTCTGATAATCCGCATAAGTCAGCGGTGCATTTTCATTGATCAGCTTGGCATCTACGACTTCTGCGATAAATAACGTATGTGTGCCGAGGTCATGCTGTTCTACCACTTTTCCGCTGATCACGGCACAGGCATTCCAGCCCATATACGGAATGTCGTTGCAGTCCTTCGGCATCTGCAGCTCTGCGAATTTATCCACATCCCTGCCGGACTGGAACCCGAAATGTTTTATCGTGGCAAATGAGCAGGTCTGATCCAGAATACTCAAAGCGAATATCCCGCTCTCTTTCAACAGGTCGCATGTATAATTCGTGTTTAATACAGATATTGCAACCCGAACCGGATTGCCTGCCACCTGCATACATGTATTTGTGATACAGCCGTTTACCTTTTCCCCGGATCTGGTGGATAACATGAATACACCATAGGATAAATTATAGATTGCTTTTTTGTCCATATGCTTGTACCTCCCTATAAAGTATGATTTGTTTTTTCATCCTTGCAAACAAATAATTTTATACTCATTATACCACAAACCGAATAAATTTATAATTCTTTTCAAGAATTATTCTCAATAATATACATTGTGAAAAAATCAGGCAGCTTGATATCCCCGATTCAGGATTGCTGCCTGATTTTCCTGCTTCTGTCACTACTATATAATAATAAACAACCGGTAGCGACTATCTCTTACTTCCCACATTTCTCCACGCATGGAGCACTTGTATCAAATGCTGAGTTAAATGCATAGAAGTTCTTTGTATCCATCTTGTCGCGGACAATGCCAAGGCTTTCACCGAAGCGCTGGAAATGTGCGACCTCACGTTCGCGAAGGAATTTGATCGGCTCATATACATCCGGATAGTCCTTGCAGAGACGCAGGATATTGTCATAAGTCGACCGGGCTTTCTGCTCTGCTGCCATATCTTCGAAAAGATCCGTGATCGGATCACCCTTGCTCTGGAATTCGCAGGCGTTAAATGGAATGCCGCCTGCTGCCTGCGGCCAGATTCCTAAGGTGTGATCGATGTAATATTTGTCAAATCCCGATGCCTTAATCTCCTCGATCGATAACCGGCAGGTAAGCTGGTAGATGATCGTGGCAACGATCTCCAGATGTCCCAGCTCCTCTGTACCGATATCGGTAAGAATTGCTTTCACCTTATTGTCCGGCATCGCATAACGCTGGGACAGGTACCGCATAGATGCACCCATTTCACCATCCGGTCCGCCGTATTGTGAGATTATCGCCTGTGCAAGCTGTGCATTTGTCTCTTTGATATTTACCGGAAACTGTAATCTTTTTTCATAGATCCACATTTAACAACCACACTCCCTTTCCCATGGCCAAGGTTTGTCAACCCAGTCAAAATAATTGTCATCATTTACCTGATATCGGTTCAATGGACCATAGGCGGTCGTGTATTCGCGGACTGCCTGCTGCCGCATTGCTTTATAATTGCTGTATGCTGCCAGTGCCTTCGGACATTCCGGGTGAGTGTCCAGATACAGGGAAATGTCATCCAACGCGAAGGACACTTCTGTTATAAAGGCAAAGAGCTGCTGTTTGTTCATATTATTCATTGCCTATTTCCCCCTTACACCACAAAAGATCAGATTCAGATCCGGGAACATGGTTCCTTCGCACAGACCCTTTTTCGCATCATAGAGTTCCCCAAATTCCTGACTTGGCACATACGCCATACCAATCGGATGCGGACTGAATCTGCCACAGGTCTCTACATCCTTTCTTGTTGTTTCGCAATGATCCTGTCTGGAAGGACAGCCGCCTGTGCCCTGACGGTTTCCATTGCAGGAAGAGGCATTGCGGTTATTTGCATATTGCATCATGAGATTTGGCTGAGCAGGATATCTGCCGCCATTTCTGTTGCAGTTTCTATACTGTTCCAAATGAATATACCTCCTGAATTTGCATATTATTCATCTCTCTATACTTTATGGGGGAAATGTAAAAATGTGACATATTACAGAATGATTGAGACGAATACATATAAAAAGAGCAGTAAACCTGATAATTTTACTGCTCTTTTTATATGTATTAATTTAACAAATTTTCTATATTTCTTGCACCATACAATAACCGTCGTACTTCCATAACATCATCAATTACCACATAATAAATTACATAATTTCTTACATAAATCCGGTAATATGGATATTCACGTTTTTTTCTGGAATGATATGGTTCAAACGCTACCGGATTGTTTAATCTGGCTAATATTGCTGTTTCAACATCATTTATCAGTCGTATTGCCGCTTCTTCATTTTTTAAAACCTTCGAAATATAATTCACTGTATCAAGCAAATCCTGTTCAAAAAGTGGCAAATATCTTAGCTTGTAGATTCTATCTTGCATCCATCACACTCCTTGCTTTGCTAAATACTTCTTCATGTGAAAGTCTTTTATCTGTCGCTTTTGCCTGTCTGTCAGCTTCATCAAGTTTCATTTCAACATTCTCTGTAAGATTCGCATACTCTTCCATACTTAAAACAACCATCGCCCCATATCCATTTTTCGTTAAATATACAGGCTTTCCACTATTCACAATTGTTTCAATTTCAGGGAACTTATTTCTAAGATCTGAAACCGGTCTAATCTGTATCATTTTTATCACTCCTTTTTATTTCATGCTTCTTGTCATTAATATATTATCATTATTTTATCGTTATTCTGATATTATTGCAATATAGAATATATAAAATTCACATTGTATGGATTTAAAAATCAATAATACTATAGCATACTTCCCCCATATTCCCGCATATATTCATTATGTAAAAGCAAAATCAAAGGGGCTTCTATGATTAATCTGATCTGGGCTGCCATGATCTTAGTCGGTATTATCACCGCACTTCTGACCGGGCATATGGAAGATGTGAATGCAGGTATCATTGATGCCGGGAGTGACGCCGTTTCGCTCTGTATCACCATGCTTGGAATTGTTACGATGTGGTGTGGAATTATGAAAATCGCAGAACGCACCGGTCTGATGAAGAAATGGTCATCGAAAATGTCCCCTGTCATGAGATTCTTATTTCCGAGACTTTCCCCGGAGCATCCGGCATATGAATATATGTGTACGAACATCATTGCAAATATTGTAGGGCTTGGGTGGGCTGCAACACCGCCGGCACTAAAGGCAATGCAGGAACTGGCTAAGGACAACAAGGGAAGCAAATCTGCCAGTCGAGAAATGTGCGTCTTCCTGATCCTGAATATTTCTTCGCTGCAACTGATCCCGATAAATATCATTGCCTATCGTGCAACCTATGGTTCTGAACATCCTACCGCCATTATCCTGCCCGGCATCATCGCAACCGTCTGCTCCACCGTCGTCGCCGTCCTGCTGGCTGTCATTATTAACAAACGAGGAAAATGAAGCGGCGAGTTCACTTAGAAATCTTTAATAAGCAGCGCAGTTGACTTTCAAAATCGACATGTCTGCTAAATAACCTGCCAAAACGAAATAAACATACACAGAATCTTAATGGAGGCTTATCATGCTGACAACAATCTCAAACAGTATCATCCCGATGGTCATATTTGCTGTTGTGTTATATGGCTGTATCAAAAAGACGAATGTCTATGAAGATTTTATTGACGGAGCATTTGACGGAATGAAGATCGTAGTCGAATTAGTTCCAACATTGATCGGCCTGTTTGTGGCTGTGCGAATCCTGAATGATTCCGGTGCCCTTGGCCTGATCACAACCGCTCTGAAGCCGATTGCTTCTCTCATACATACCCCGGATTGTGTGATCCCCGTCATTATAACGAAGCTGTTCTCCTCCGGGTCTGCCACCAGTCTGATGCTAAATATCTTTAACGACTATGGACCTGATTCCAGAGAAGGGCTCACCGCTGCCATTATCCTTAGCTGTACGGAATCTTTATTCTATACGATGTCTGTATATCTGATGGCTGCCAAAGTCCGCAAATCCCGATATATCATCCCCTGCGCCCTGTTGTCTCTCGGTGCAGGGATCGTCGTAAGTATCCTGCTGGCAAATATGTTAGTATCCTAGTGTACCTGTTTTTCAAGTGCCCTTTTTCTTTTTATTCTAACATCCGCATCGCTTCTTCCATCACCTGAAGCTTGTAGATCGTCTGCGCTACAAGATCTTCTCTGGCATTCACATCCGACTGGATCTCCCGCCGCTTCGTGTCCTGTAACTGATATCCGGTTCTGACTTCGTGAAGCTGCTCGCCTTTTGCAGCCAGCTCGCGTTCAAGCCGTTCTGCATCTGCGCGTTCTTTTCGTATTCCGTCTGCCTTATTCTGATCGATCAGTCGCGCAAATACGTAACCGATCACAAAGCAGAGCACGATCGCAAGTATTGATGTAACCAGAAAACGAACCACATCTGTACCATTCATACGCTCTGACATTTGAATGTACGCCCGTGGCATCAGAAACAATGCCATGATACAGAATATGACAAATGGAACAATGGCGGCACGGATACCGGTTCGTATCCATTTGCTTCTGTGTCTTGGTACGATCTGCGCCTGATTGTTCCGGGCAGTCAGAAGCTCCAGTTTGTTCTTCCGTTCCATTGCCCATGCTTCATTTAAGCGTTCCAGTACATCCGGACTTTCTGCCAGCCGTTCCTTTGCCTGTTCATATGCCTGAATATCCTTTGAGGTACGGAGTTTATCCATATCCTGTTTCAGATTCTCAAGCACTCCCCGGATCGTTTCCTCATAAAGCCGGTCATTCATTTTCCGGCTGCTTCTGGTGTATATCTTTGATCGTTCTATAACGAGGTCAACTGCCAGCTTCGCCCCATCCTCCCGGATCGGAGAGTCGGCATCCAGTTTATCAAGCAATCGTCCAAATGCATTTCCTCGGTTTGCTTTTCTGTATTCATCATAATCCTCACGCTGATACACTTCTCCGATCAGCGCGGCAATCCGGTAAGTGGCCAGTGCCTCCTGCAAATGAAAGGACTTCTCACATTTTTCCGGTCGTACCAGATGGATCGAATAAATATTTTTTTCTCCCTCTCTTGCAATAATACGATGCAATTCATCTGCAAGTTCTTCATCTGACATATAATTACTGACCGGATAGCGGATCGTCTTATATTCTTTTTGTGATGCAGGCACAAGCCGTACCGACACCACGCCATCTGATAACTTTCCCTGCACATAGCCATGCGGTCCGGTCTCCCTGTTATTGTCCGGTTCCAATACACCCGGATAACAAATCCTGCCATTGTACATATTTTTATAGGAAGCTTCATGTCCTAATCCGATATAATCAAATCCTGCTTTCCGGATCGTCGGATAATCGATCGGTATCGCGCCGTGATTTCCGGCATGAGCCAGCAGAATATTTGTCATCTCATCATCCGCCGGTGTCAGTTCATCTAAAACTGCCATCTGCGCTCCGGCACTATAATAGCCGGCACAATAAAGTACCGCATTTTTTTTCGGAAACCGGATAACATCGATCATGGCAGTTGCATTTTCATGTTTTACTCCATATATTGCAGAGCCTGCCGGAACCGGATTCCGATACTCGCTGCAGCCTGCCACATAAATATTTGACCGGAAAGAATAGCCCGTAAGTGCACTATCTGATTTCATGTAATCATGATCTCCCTGACAATAAATGACCGCCGTTTTATCAAGCGGCAGAAATATCTCATCAATCCAGGCAAGATCTTCTTCTGTTGCCGGATGGTCAAAGAGATCCCCTGTGATAAATACAAAATCAGCCTGTAATTTTCCTGCATCAGAAACAACCTGTTTCAAGGTCGTTATCCCGTCCTTTTCACAGGTCCGTCCGAACAGTAATTTGTCTGCTTTTCGTCCGATATTCACATCACTGATATGGATAAACTGAATTGCTCCCATCGAGATCTCCCGTCTTCTTACTTCATTTTCCTGTCAAATGTATATTTTTCACTTTATTTTCTAAAGTTCGTGAATAATTTTCCATAATTTTATTAAGTTTGACTTCTTATATACTATCATACCATATTTTTATGCCGGATACATCCTGTTTTTCGATACGGCTGATTGACTTTTGAAAAATGCTCTCGTATAATAATGAGTGTTTTTTTAATGAGAGCGTATGTCTATGCGTTTTTAAAATATATCAGGAGGAAATTATTATGCCTATTAAGTACGTGTTTGTCACAGGCGGTGTCGTATCCGGTCTTGGTAAAGGTATCACTGCTGCCTCCCTTGGTCGTCTGCTCAAAATGAGAGGCTACAAGGTTACCAGCCAGAAATTCGATCCATACATCAACATGGATCCGGGTACTATGAACCCGATCCAGCATGGTGAAGTATTCGTAACCGATGATGGTGCGGAGACTGATCTGGATCTTGGTCATTATGAGCGTTTTATCGATGAAAGTCTGAATAAGAATTCGAATGTTACGACCGGTAAGATCTACTGGAGTATCTTACAGAAAGAACGCCACGGCGACTTCGGCGGACACACCGTACAGGTAGTTCCACATATAACAAATGAAATCAAAGAGCGCTTCTATCGGAATCCGGATGCAAAGGATACCGAGGTTGCGATCATCGAAATTGGCGGTACAGTCGGTGATATCGAGAGCCAGCCTTTTTTAGAGGCGATCCGTCAGTTCACACATGATGTCGGACATGAGAATTGCATTATGATCCACGTTACTCTGATTCCTTATCTGAAAGCTTCCGGTGAATTAAAGACAAAGCCAACGCAGGCGAGTGTTAAGAACCTGCAGGGAATGGGTATCCAGCCGGATATTCTGGTCTGCCGTTCTGATTACCCGCTGGATCAGGGCTTAAAGGATAAGATCGCACTATTCTGTAATGTACCTAGCCAGAATGTCATCCAGAATCTGGATGTTGATGTATTATATGAAGTTCCTCTCGCTATGGAGAAAGAGCATCTCGCTGATGTTGTATGCAAATGCTTACATATGGATTGTCCTGCTCCGGAACCACATGCATGGAAGGAATGGAATGATATGATCACTGCCTGGAAGAATCCGAAAAAAAAGGTTCGTGTTGCTCTCGTCGGCAAATATGTCTCACTGCATGATGCATACATTTCCGTTGTTGAATCCTTAAAGCATGCTGGTGTTGCAAACGATGCCGAGGTCGAGATCAAATGGGTAGATTCCGAACTTGTAACTCCTGAAAATGTGGAAGAAACACTGGGTGACGTCGATGGAATCCTTGTTCCGGGCGGTTTTGGTGACAGAGGTATCGAAGGCATGATCACAGCGATCCGGTATGCAAGAGAGAAAAAGGTTCCTTACCTTGGTCTGTGTCTCGGTATGCAGCTCACGATCGTTGAATTTGCAAGACATGTCCTTGGTTATGCAGATGCCCACAGCTCAGAATTCAATCCGAACTCTTTCCATCAGGTTATTCATATCATGCCGAATCAGCATGATGTAACAGACCTCGGTGGAACCTTAAGACTTGGTTCTTACCCATGTGTACTCAGCAAAGATTCCAAATCCTATGAGCTCTATGGCACAGAATACATCCACGAGCGTCACAGACATAGATATGAAGTCAACAATGACTACCGTAAGGCTTTAACAGATAATGGTATGGAACTGGTTGGTCTCTCTCCTGACGGTCATATCGTTGAGATGATCGAGATTCCGGATCATCCTTGGTTCATCGGAACTCAGGCACATCCGGAATTCAAGTCCAGACCAAATAAAGCACATCCGCTTTTCAAAGGCTTTGTTGCTGCGGCACTCGCCCACGAAGAGCAGTAGTTTATGCGAACACTTTACAACTGGTGTGTTTGCATAAATCTATAGTTTGAAACGCTCTCGTCACAAGCAACAAATTAAAAATACCATATAAAAGAAATGAGACATCTATATTTTATGTAGCAGACCTATTTGAACGCCGGTTCTTAGTGAACTGCCATAGGCAGTGAGGTTAGAACCGCTGCGTGAGAATAGAACGAAAGTGTTCTGCGTAATAAAGATATAGATGTCTCATTCTTATATGGTATTTTTATTTATACATCATCATGGCTTCAGTGCACGGGTTGCGTTGATGATCGCGAGGAAGGCAACACCGACATCGGCGAATACCGCTGCCCACATATTTGCAAAACCAAGGGCACCGAGTACCATAACAATGATCTTGACTGCAAGTGCAAACACAATGTTCTGCTGCACGATACGAACCGTCTTTCTGGCAATTGCATATGCTACGGCAATCTTGCCCGGATCATCATCGATCAAAACAATGTCTGCTGCTTCAATCGCAGCATCCTGACCCATAGCTCCCATTGCGATACCGACATCGGCACGCATTAAAACAGGCGCATCATTGATTCCGTCACCGGTGAAGATCAATGTACTGTCTTCATCCTTCTCGCGGAGAAGCTGTTCTACTTTATCTACCTTATCACCCGGCATCAGCTCTGCACATACAGTATCAATGCCAAGCTCTTTTGCTACGCTGTCAGCAACCTCTTTCTTATCACCGGTCAGCATAACAACATTATCAATTCCACATTTCTTGATTGATGCGATCGCATCCTTAACGCCATCCTTGATCTCATCAGCGATCGTGATACATCCCTTATATGCACCATTTTCCGCTACGAAAAGGACTGTTCCAACCTTGGATGGCTGTTTTGCTCCTGCCATAGATATCTTTCTGGAATCCAGAAGCTTCTTATTTCCGACTAACACTTCTTTTCCATCTTTTAAGACCTTGATACCCATTCCGGAGATTTCCTCATATCCATCGAGGCGGTCGATCTGTACCGTTCCCTTATATGCAGCCTTGATCGATGCTGCGATCGGATGGTTGGAGTAATATTCGCCATATGCTGCAAGTTCCAGAAGATCATCCTCACTGATTCCATTTGCACATGTCTCTACAACCTTGAATACACCCTTTGTCAGAGTTCCGGTCTTATCAAATACGGCAATCTTTGCTTTACCCAGAAGTTCCAGATAGTTACTTCCTTTTACAAGGATACCTGCCTTGGATGCTCCGCCGATTCCACTGAAGAAACTAAGTGGAATGGAGATGACCAATGCACATGGACAGGATACTACCAGAAAGATCAGTGCACGGTGGAACCATTTACCAAATTCACCTACAAAGATCGGCGGAATGATCGCTACTGCAAGTGCAAGGAAACATACGATCGGTGTATAGTATTTTGCAAATCTGGTAATGAACTGCTCGTACTGTGCTTTTCTCGTACTTGCATTTTCCACCAGTTCCAAAATCTTCGATACGGTCGAATCGTCAAATTCCTTTGATACCTTGACACGGATCACACCGTTCTGGTTAATCACACCACTTAACACTTCGTCACCAACAGACAGCTTTCTAGGTACGGATTCACCGGTAAGCGCTGCTGTATCTACAAATGTTTCACCTTCGATAACAGTACCATCGAGAGGAACTTTTTCACCCGGCTGCACGATGATGATATCACCGATCGCAACTGTCTCCGGTTCTACCTGAACGATCTGTCCATCTTTTTCAATATTTGCATATTCCGGCATAATGTTCATCAAATCTGTGATACTGGCTCTTGATCTGTTGACTGCATATTTCTGGAACCATTCTCCGACCTGATAGAACAGCATAACGGCTGCCGCCTCGCCAAATTCTCCGGTTCCGTATGCGCCTACAGTTGCAACTGCCATCAGGAAGTTTTCGTCAAATACATGACCCTTGCTGATATTTTTGATTGCCTTTAAAAGGACATCATATCCTGCCATCAGATATGGTACTGCGAACATCGCAGCCTTTACAACTGTATCCCACACTCCATTCAAATGGATGAGCTTCTCTGCAATCTCGCATGCGATAAATACCACCAGTGCAACGATGATTCGAATTAACATCTTTTTCTGCTTCTTACTCATAATCCATCACCTTTTTTCTGCTATCTGCGATAATTTTCTTATTTTATCTTCTCTTTCAGCTTATGTAAATCTGTAACGTCTTAATGTTCAGATCTGCATTATTTCTAATATTCGATCGTAGCTTCCTCATCAATGCTCTTGATGATCTTTTCTGCCTGCTTTAAGATCTCGTCTAATTTGTCTTCATCTGCGTCTAATGTAAGTTTCTGTGCCATAAAGCTGATAGATGCGCTGTTAACTCCCGGTAACTTGCTGATCTGCTCCTCCATCTTTGCTGCACAATTTGCGCAATCTACATCACTTAAATTATATCTCTTCTTCATAATATCCACCTTTAACCTTTCTTATTATTCAAATATATGCTCAAGTCCCATTCGCATGATCACTGCTACATGGTCATCGGCAAGCTCATAAAACATATTCTTTCCGGCTCTGCGGTTCTTGATCAGCTTCGCCTGTTTTAACACTCTTAATTGATGAGAAATGGCAGATGCATTCATTCCAAGCTCTTCTGCGATGTCACCAACACTTTTTTCGTGATCCAGCAGTGTGTATAAGATCTGGATTCTGGTAGAATCGCCAAATACTTTAAACAACTCGGCCAGATCATACAGATTCTCTTCGTCCGGCATCATCTCATTAATCTCAGCGGTGATCTCAGCAATATCGTTCTCTTTGCATTCACATGCTTCCCTGCTGTCCGTATTCATTCTGTTCCTCCTCTCGTTGTTTTATTGAACATTTGAATATCTGTTCATATGTTGTTTTTAATATAACATTATGTTTGTACCCTGTCAACTGATTTTTATATTTGCTTCAAATAAATTTTTGTCGCCAGATTCATTATGTTATATTTTTTCATTTTATACCTTCATCCTGTGTATACATTTTCCCTTATAATGGCAGTATATTTTTTTCATGTTCGCACAAACTAGAGATATGGAACCATTAATTTTGCGACGCCTTGCCAAAAACTAATGTCCAAATAATTAGAAATCAGAGAGGAATGCCATGAAAGTATTTAATGTTATTTGTCTTACTCTTGTGATCGTTGGGGCGATCGTTTGGGGTATCATCGGAATCTTTAATTTTAATCTTGTAGATGCTTTATTCGGAACCGGCTCCGCCTTTTCCAGAATCATCTACACACTCGTTGGTATCGCCGGACTGTACCTGATCTCCTTCTACGGTCTGATCTGCAACGAGGACTAGCCGAACACGCAAAAAATCCCCCTTATGGTTGTGTGCCCTCTTCATATGCTGGTTCTTCCACTAACAATGACCTGCTGCGTTTTCTGTATGTTGCACATGCCTGATCCGTAAATACTCCTGTGCCAACTCGCCTTCGGCTCAGACAGGCACCCGTATTTACTGGCAATGTGCACCATACAACGAAAGCCTCGCATATGTCATATTTTAGTGGAAGAACCAGCATACAAAGAGGGATTTACTATCCACAATGAAGGATTTTTTCTGCTATTGATATTCCCACTATGAAAAACTCGCGAATGTTTTTTCATAGTGAAAACACCAACACTCGAAACTGGATAAATCCCTGTATATCGAATGGTGTATTTTTCTGTTTATCTTTTTATTACTCATTTACATATAGCAACAAAACGCCCACCAAACAAATCTGATCTGGTACCTGCTCTATTATAATATGACATTAGCGAGGATTTCTTGATGAATTGCACATTGTCAGCGAATGCGGGTGCTTGTCTGAGTCCGAAGGACGAGTTAGCACAAGAGCATGAGCGGATAAGACATGTGCAATGAATAGAAACCGCAGCAAGTCATTTATAATAGGGTAGGTATCAGATCAGATTCATTTGGTAGGCGTTTTTCTATAGTTAAAATAAAAATTCTTCGACAACGCAGCGGATCAGGCAGTAGAGGATGACCACGATCATAAGCGGGGTAAGCAGTCGAAGCTTTTTGCCATTTTCATCGTACCGGTTAAAAGGTTCGGTGAATACAGCGGTGAAACTCTCCTTTCTACCATTTATAACTGCAAGCAGATAAATAATTCCTGCCGATATTACAGTGCCAACCAGTGCCATAGGTATATATGCCCGGATGGTGCTGAGCAGCATCGTCTGTGTTACTTCTGTATTTTCTGCCTGATCTTTTAACGCCGGAATGATATTTGCAATATGCTTTATAACAACAGAAAAACCATTGATCAGAAAATGCATGATCATTGTTGGAATAATGCTTCCGGTTGCTTCTACAACAAATCCAAAGATCAGACCGATCACAACCGCATATGCCATCTGATTAAAATTCATATGCATCAGTCCAAATAAAAAGCCTGACATCAATATGGCCTTTAATCTGCCGGCTTCATGAAAGCTTCCGAACATGACACCACGATACGCCAGTTCTTCTATCACACACGGCAAAAATGCCATGAAAAAAAGCGAAGTCCCAAGTGTATTATGATCAACCAGTGCTGAAGCTGCATTGCTGATCTCATTTCGCACAAATAACATTGAGATTGCATTTAACAATGTAATAAGTGGCTCCATAAACAGAACCAGTGGTGGAATCAGCAGGAGTGTCAACGGATGAAATCTCCGAAACCAGATGATATCCTTTACATGCTTTCTCATGATGAACAGATATAACACTGTTGGTACAAATATCAGACTCTGACTGAATAATATGTTTTGTTTTATCGTGATGCCGGAAAACAGATCTGTAAATAACGCCAGCACCGTTACGACCTCGTAAACTGCGATCAAAGCTGTAAACAAACATTCAGCTCCAAAAATTTTCTTTCTTGTCTCCATATACCCTCTTATAATAATGTGGCAGATATCATTCATACATCTGCCACACCATCATTTTAAAATCTTTATTTATACAACTGCTACTGCTTCGATCTCAATCAGTACGTCTTTTGGAAGTCTTGCAACTTCTACACAAGAACGTGCAGGGAAATCTTTGTTGAAATATTCTTTGTAAATATCGTTGATAATTGAGAACTGGTTCATATCCTTAATAAATACTGTAGTCTTTACAACCTTGTCACAGGATGAACCGGATGCCTCGATCAGATTCTTCAGATTTGAGATTGCCTGTTTTGCCTGAACTGTGATATCTCCTTCTACTAACTGATTCGTTGCAGGATCGATCGGAACCATTCCTGACGTAAATAAAAATCCATTAGCAACGATTGCCTGTGAATATGGTCCGATTGCCTGTGGTGCTTTCTCTGTGCTTATTATCTTCTTATCCATTTTTATATCCTCCTGAAATTTAATGCCTATATCTCCATAATGATCTCTCTTGCCAGACTCTCCGGTATGGCTTTTGCATACTGGTCACCATCAAATACCTCGATTGCGCCGATTCCATGCTGTAAAACGAAACGCAAATGTCCGTCTCTGACCTTCTTATCGGTATACAGCTTCTTAACCAGAGCGTCACGGTCAATATAATCCGGAATCTCCGTTGGAAGATCTGCCTGCTTCAACATGGCAACCATAGCTGCTTCATCCTCTGCTGTACAGTAGCCAAAATGTTCTGCCATCTTCACCTCTGCAACCAGACCGATCGCAACGGCCTCTCCATGCAGCAGCTTATAATCACTGACTGTCTCGATGGCTCTTCCAACCGTATGTCCAAGGTTCAAAACCTCACGCAAACCGCTTTCCCGCTCGTCCTTCATAACGACCTGATATTTGATCTCGCAGTTCTTCTCCGCGATATGTCTGCATACCTCGTCCTTTACTGCAAACACATCTTCGATATGCTCTGACAGATAATCGAAGAATTCCCTGTCTGCAAGGCAGGCGTGCTTGATCGTCTCTGCAAGACCTGAAGATAACTGCCGCTGTGGAAGTGTCTTCCATGTTGCGATATCCAGATATACCTTCTGCGGCTGATTAAACAGTCCGATCAGATTGGTTGCAAGCGGTGTATCGACCGCTGTCTTTCCTCCCACGGATGCATCCGCTGCCGCAAGTAATGTCGTTGCATAATTGATAAATGGAATTCCTCTGCCGTAGGTTCCGGCTACAAATCCTGCAAGGTCTGTCACCACGCCACCGCCAACGGCGATAATGCAGCAATCTCTCCGATATCCCTTTGCAAGCATGGTATCTTCTACATACTCCTTTGTCGCTCTGGTCTTGCTCAGTTCTCCTGCCGGAAAACTTATAAGATCTGTCTTGTATCCTGCTTCTTCAAGCATCTTATAAATCTTGTCCGCATACAGCTCTTTTACATTGCTGTCTGTAACTACTACAAATTTGGATATTTTTCCAACCAGACCGGCTTTCAGATCATCGATCAGCTTCTGTTCCAGCTCATATCCAATCTCGATCTCATAGCTGTCGTCTACTACTTTTTTTAATTCAACCTTGAAATTACTCATCTTCATCCTTTCATTTCCTGGTACTTTTCAGCCATATAACACGCATAGCTGTCTTTTTGTTTCTCCTGAACATTCCTGCTCATTTACGAATACATTATTTGATGATAATGTTTTTCTCTGTGATCCGGATCTTACCCTCTTTTAACAGATGTCCAACCGCACGCTTAAATGCATTCTTGCTGAGTCCGAACTCTTTCTCGATCACTTCTTTATCTGCCTTGTCATTAAATGGTAAGGTTCCTCCATAGCTTTCGATGATATTGTATACCATCTCGCTGTCATTGTTGATCTGTTCACGGATCGGCTTCTGTAAACTCAGATTGAGTTTGCCGTCTTCTCTGACATTTGCCACACGGGCTTCTACCGTCTCGCCCACATTGATCCGGGAATGGATCTCCTTCATCGGGATCAGGGCTGAATAACGATTATCAACCGCAACAAATGCTCCCAGATTCTGATTAAATTCAAATACCGTTCCACTTACAGAATCCCCTGCCTTATATGGGGACTGTGTCTCCAGATAGGCATATACCTTCATGCTGACGCACAAACGCTTGGAACGATCCTCATACATCCGGACCAGATACGACTGACCTTCCCTTACCTTGCTTGTCTGCTCTTTAAAAGGAAGCAGGATATCTTTTTCCAGTCCCCAGTCCATAAATGCACCGATGCCCGTCACATTGACACATTTTAATACTGCAAGTTCTCCCATCGTTATGATCGGATGATTTGTTGTTGCGATCAGACGATCTGCGGAATCACGATAGATAAATACATCTAATTGATCTCCCATTCTTGTTCCCGCAGGTACCTGTTTCTTCGGAAGCAGGACTTCCTCGTCGTCGTATTTTTTCTCGGCAAGGTAAATGCCGAAATCTTTCTCTTTTACAACCTCTAAATGGTTCCATTCGCCAATCTTGATCATGCTGTCTGTCTCCCCGTTCTCTTTGTTTTAAATTCTACTATACATCTGGTCTGATCTTCTTCATCTGCAAATACAAACTGTATCAGATCATCTCTTTCTGCTTTCTTTATTACGATACATTCATCTTTTACAAACTGCCGCTTATACTCGCTTCTGATCTGACAGATCATGTCATCCGAATCGATATATTCCAACGCCAGCGCAATATATGCTTCATTATTCATGTGGTTATTCGAATCAATCTGATAAGGCAGAACAACCCTTCTGTCTGTCTCTTCCATGCCTTCGATCAGCCGGATCTTTCTCGGAGCATATTCCATCGGAAGCTTTTCTGCAAGAGGATATGCTGCTCCTACTTCAGGCTCAATTCTTACAGGACGAAGCGTATCAGTATCAATATAACTCCACTGGGAAGCTGCCTGTACAATATTCGCTCCATTCTCATCCCGAATAACTATATTACGATATCCCATGGAACCTTTAAAATCATATGCCCAGGTTCCAACCCTGATCTTCTCCTGTAATACCGGATACCGCTCCACATCGATCTGCCATGAGATCAGAAACCAGGCCCGGTTATGGTCCTTCAGATATTCAATTCCAATTCCTGCCTGTTCTGAATCGAAGATCGCACAATCCTGAAAGTAATTTGCTATCGTTGCCGCATTTGCTTCCTGTCTTCCATGCGTTTCGCTGTATCTTACGATCGCATCAAAACTGTACATATGTATTCTCCATTTCCTATTATAATGTCATCTCCACAAGTGCTCCCATTATACAACAGCCAGACTATTATTTCTACCTGGATTTTCTATTTCCATTGATTTTTATTCTCAAATTTTTCGTGTTCATTGCGTACAAATAACTTTTTGTAATTTTTTTAAAAAAGTGCTTGCTTTTTTCAAACTGTTGTAATATAATATCATCTGTTGACAGCAATGGGCTATCGCCAAATGGTAAGGCACTGGACTCTGACTCCAGCATTTTCAAGGTTCGAATCCTTGTAGCCCAGCTCTTAAGAACCAGATGTGATCTGGTTCTTTTTTTGTGCAATCAACCATCATGCAGAAATTGTGCTTGCAACGCAAGAGCACAAATTTCTATATGATGGTCAATGTTCATCGAGTCGTTAGACGAGAGGAACCTGATTGCACAAAATTGTTTTCAATTTGACGACCGCTAATCATCGAGTCGTCAGACGAGAGGTACCTGATTGCACAAGAAAAGGAAAGGGACCGCCGTCTTACAGGCAGTCCCTTGTATTTATGAATATTTTTTTGTGAAAAAAACAACGACTTAAATTTCGGATGTCTTAGGAGCTGTCTTCTCTCCTTTTCTTATTGTAACAAAATTGTAACACATTTTTAATTTTTGTGCAATGTCTATTTTTACTAATTTATCGGAAATTTATTTTACTTTTATATATGAATCCTCTAATGCTTTCAAATATATTGTATAGTTCACTTTATATTTTCTATTCTGCATCCGGCAGTCCCAAAAGCTGCAATGCGTTTTCTCCAAGGATCTTTTTCTTGTCTTCATCTGATAACGGAAGTGCCTGTATGTCCTTTATGGCCCGCTTCTGATCTGTCCACGGACTGTCTGTTCCAAATACGATCCGGTCTGCTCCATGTGCTCTGATCAGTTTCAGGAACATCTCCTCTGATGCCAGCTTCCAACGATGTTCAGCACCCGAAAGCCATGCAATCTCTCCATAGGAAAATGCTGTATCCATATATACATTTCTTCCGCACAGCTTCGCAAGTACCTCGTCCCAGAGATTCCAGCCACCCATGTGTGCAAGAACGAGCCGCTCCGGCTGAACCTCATCTAATACTTCACACACCATGTCCGGTGTACAATGTGTTACAGATGGAAGTCCGATATCTACTCCGGCATGAACCACAACGACCAGACCCAGTTCTGTTGCATAACCGATAATCCGTTTATAACGGATATCATTGAACATGGCATCCTGATAATCCGGATGCAGCTTAATTCCCTTTAATCCGGCAGACTTGATGCCATTTAAAATCTCTTTATAGTTATCATTTCCGGGATGGATTCCGCCAAATGACCAGACGCCACTTCCCGTAAACTGGGCTGTTACTGTCTTTGCAACGGTATTGATCCGCTCCACCTGATGAGGTGCGGTTACAACAGGAAGGACAACAGAGATATCAACGCCGCTTTGCGCCATTGAATGCTGCAAGCCTGCAAGTGTACCATCCGATGCCGGCTTTGTCTTTGATCTACTTACTAACAGTTCAAGTGTCTTTGAAGCTATTTTATCCGGATATGTGTGAGTATGAAAATCTACGATCATCTTTTATTCCTTTTCTTATCTTCTCCCTGCCACCCTGTATTTAGGGTAACACCCAGGTTTTCATTTGACAATATTAAATTTTTCAGAAATTTATTAATTTCTTTCGCACTTTTCTATATAAAATGCCAAATTATGTCGCCTGCCGGTTCCATGTTACACCGCATTTCACCGATATATGTAAATATTAAATCTTTTCTATCGTATTGAAAATCCGATCATTTTAGAGTATCTTAGTTGAGAATAAACTAGAAACAGAAAGGGCTGCTCCGGCAGTTTTATACATTATGGCTGGAAAAACAAAAAAGAAACTGACCGTTACACAGATGCGGTCTGTCATAAAATTCCTGATCGGTGTCAACATCGTCCTGCTCATCGCCGTTATCGTTCTGTCCGTCCTGTTGGCGGTCAGTCGGTCAAAAAGCAGCAAGGATGCTGTCTCGATCATAAAACCGGACGGAAAATACACAGTCTGTTTGGATCCGGGACATGGCGGTTCCGACATCGGGGCAACCGGAATTAATAACATTCATGAAAAAGACGGAAATCTGAAGCTTTCCTTAAAGGTTGCAAAACTATTAAAGAAAAACGGAGTAAAGGTTGTTATGACGCGTGATGATGATTCTACCGTTTCTTCCGAAGATCGTGCTGCGATTGCAAATGACTGCAACGCAGATCTCTATCTGGCGCTCCACAGGAACTACGCAGCCAACCCTGAGGCCTGTGGTGTAGAAGCATGGATCTACAGCTCCGGTTCCGAAAAGAACCATGCGATCGCAGATACCATCCTGTCCAATCTGGAAAAGGTCGGAATCTCCGATAACCGTGGTGTCCGTACCGGAACACAGTTTGACAGTGACAACGATTACATCGTTATCAAACAGACAAATATGACAAGTCTGATCATCGAGATGGGCTTTATCAGCAACGAAAAAGACGTAGAGCTTTACGATAATAACATGGATGATTATGCCGCCGCCATCGCTAACGGCATTATCGAATGGCTCAACGAATATCAATAAAACAATATGTATATAAATGCCGGTATAAACGGTCTGTCTGCCAGTACTATGAAACATCCATAGAGAAGCCGACTGATTTTCATACAATTTTGTGCTATGTCGAAGCTGCAAACGACTTTATCGCAGCAGAGACATATGCATATAAAATTGTATGAAAGAAGGTAGGCACACGTGATGTTCATAGTACCGGCAGACAGACCGTTCATACCAGCATTTTATTTATTAATTATTTTATTGTTATGGTTGTTACCGACCGAATATCAGAAACAGAACTTCCGATATAGATTGTATAACTTCCTGCCACGACCTTCCACTCATCCGTCTTCTCATCAAAATGACGGAATGCCTCGGCTGTCAATTCAAATTCCGCATACTTTGTTTCTCCCGGTGCAAGTGATAACTTGCAGAAGCCCTTCAACTCCTTCACAGGATTCTCCGGACTTACTTCCGTTTCTCCGACATACAGCTCTACCGTCTCTTTTCCGGCAAGCTTTCCGGTATTTGTTACCGGGATCTGTACCTTGAATGTCTGACCATCCGGCTCTTTTACCTGCATATCACCATAGGAAAATGTCGTATAAGATAATCCATGGCCAAATGGAAACTGTACCGGGATCTGATATTTGTCATAATACCGATATCCGACAAATACACCTTCTCTGTATGTTTCCGTCAATTTTGCATTCATTCTTTCATGTTCTTCTTCCGTTAAGGTTCTTCCGGGGAAATCTCCAAAAACCATCGCCGGTACCTGATCAAGAGATTTCGGCATGGTCATCACAAGTTTACCGGATGGATTTACTTCACCAAACAGGATTTCACCGAGTGCTCTGCCACCTTCCATTCCTGCATAACTCATCCATACAATCGACTTTGCATCATCAATCCATGCGCTCATATCAACCGGATTACCTGCCATCATGACAATGACCATATTCGGATTCACTTTTAAGAGCTCCGTGATCAGTTCATCCTGATGATATGGAAGCTTCAGATCCGGTCTGTCGTATCCTTCTTCATCTGTATCATGATTTAAACCGCCAACAAAGATCACATCATCATATTCTGAAGCAAGGGCAACCGCCTCTTCACGAAGTGCCTTCTGGATCTTCCGTCCTTCCGGATCATTTCCTTCATAAGCCCCCTGCTCCGATGCCAGTTCATCCAGACTTACCTCCTGCCAATTCAGTACCTGCTGCCTGTTCTTATCCGGCACATAATAACCTTCTGCATATGTCACTTCGCAGTTACCACCAAGCTCCATCTTAATACCAAGCAGTGGATTGATCTCATAAAGTGCCGCAATCTCCGCACTTCCGCCACCATTTGAATGAAGCTTTGCTGCATTATGTCCGATCACCAGAAGCCGATGTGTCTTCTCAGGTGCAAGCGGCAGTCTCTGTTCTTCATTCTTTAACAGTACAATTGATTCTCTGGCTGTCTCTAACACTGCATCCTGATGTGCTGAAGTATCATAACTTCCTTTCTTCCGGCTCCGGTCACGAACCGCATAGACAGCCGGCTTCTGTTCCGTGCAGCCAGCGGATATAGCCGTCTGTTCATTGTCCCCACTTTCGACTTCTACGATATCTATCATCTTGACACGAAGCATGAATCGGAGAATACTCTTTACTTTTTCATCAACTCTTTCCTCTTCGATCTCACCATTTCTTACCGCATTTAACAATGGATCTGCCATGCAGTATTCATCGAAGTTTGCATAGATTGACATCTCTACATCGATCGGGCTTTCTGCTGCGGCCTTTGTATCGTGGATGCCACCCCAATCCGAAACGATCAGGCCGTCATAATTCCATTCTTTCCGCAGTATCTCACCGAGCAGTTCATTATTTTCACAGCAATGAACCCCACGGAACAGATTATAAGCACCCATAATAGATCTTACCTTTGCTTTCTTTACTGCTGCTTCAAATGCAGGCAAGTATATCTCACGGAGCGTTCGTTCATCGATCTCGACATTCACCCAGTTCCGCTCTGTTTCCTGATTATTAACAGCAAAATGTTTCACACAGGCACCCACGTCAGAACTCTCGATCCCTTCGATCACCGGAACCGCCATCTCTGATATCAGATAAGGATCTTCGCTGAAATATTCAAAATTTCTTCCGCAAAGTGGCGTCCGCATAACATTGACACCCGGCGCAAGTATGATATCCTTGCCACGTCCTCTGGCTTCTTCACCAAGTACCGTTCCTGATTTTCCTGCCAGTTCCCGGTTCCAGGTTGCGGCGATCGCACTGTTACTCGGACAATATGTAACTCCATCATCATTATGTCCGGCTCTGCCCCAGTTATCATTAAAGAATTCGAACCGCACCCCTGTCGGGCCGTCCGACATCACGATTGGGGGGATTCCAAGTCTTTCTACTGCCCCGGTGCGGAACAGACCCGCACCATGGATCATCTTTATTTTCTCTTCTAATGTCAGTTCATTTACTAACTGATCGATCTTTCTTTCATAATCTTTGTGAAACATCGTATTTTTCCTTTCTGTCCAGATATTTACAACCCTTATCTGCAAACGATACGGTTGCTGCAGGCTGTAAGAACCGTTGTGCCATCTTTCACTTTAAGCTCCGTCCCCTGTGCCCCTCTAGATTCTACTTTTTATCCTCTATTCTCTGCTCCACACATAGCAGTATGCCTGTGTTCTCGCTGCAAATTTTGCTTTCTTAAGAAGTTCTCTGACTTCTGCCTTTGTATACCAGCCGGCTTCGATCTCTTCTAATGTAGAGGTACTCTTATGGAACTCTCCCCGTGCCTTTCCAACAACGCAGACATTTGTTTCATTTGAAAAACCGACCGCACTGTAGCTGGTTCCGATGAAATCATCGATCTCATATAATTCCAGCCCTGTCTCTTCACGAAGCTCACGCTTCGCACTCTCCTGCGGCGTCTCACCCGGATCGATCAGACCTGCCGGAAAGTTATATACCCATTCTCCCGGAGCAAGACGGAATTCCTTATCGATCAGTATCTTCTCGCCGGTCTCATCCGTAGCAATGATCACAACTGCATCTGCCATTTTGCCATGCAGTCCTTCAAAATCCGTAATGTCACCATTCCGGCTGATCATCTCATATACCTTCTTCTGATGATCCACTGTCTCATATGTTATATCATAGCGGGTAATAAATTTACCTTCGCATTTCTTTTCTACTTTTTTGAATTGCATTTTCAAATAACACCTTTCAAGTACTAATATTATAAACCGAAGCCGGCATAACAAGATCCATATGATCCGTAACAGAAACGCTTATGTCTTTCCTTTAAGAGACCTCAACATCAAATCGGAATTTTGTATAAGCAGGATTCAGATAACTCATGGTAAACTCTACAATATTATAATCTGCATCCGCACCCTGATAATTGATCTTATAAATCGCAGTTCCACGATCCACCTGCAGCAGCTCTGCGAGCCGTTCATTTGCCTCACATATGACCAGCTTCTGTCCAAAATGGCATGGCATATGTCCTTTTGCTTCCATATAATCATATAAAGACACTTTGGCGAAATCAAATTCATCCAGATCATCAAAATATTTTTTCGGTACATATGTATACTCCACTGCAAATGGTATATCACCCTCTGATCGTACCCGGTAAATTCCATATATCATCTCATCATCCGAAATTCCGAGCTTATATCCCAGATATTTACTTCCTGTGATCTCACCGGTCCCGAGAAGGCGATTTTTTACCTCCATTCCACCCTTACGGAGCGTCGCTGTGATGCCGGTATTTCCTGCTTCATTTGAATTATCCAGATCGATCTTTTTCTTATCTCTTTGTGCAACATACGTTCCAGAACCCGGTTTACAAACCAGATATCCTTCTTCTACAAGCTTACTGATCGCACGTTTTACGGTCATACGGTTCACACCATAGGCTTCCGCCATTTTTCTCTCACTTGGTATTGCTTCACCCGGCAGATATTTTTTTTCATCTATTTTCTTGATAATAGAATCCTGTAATTGAATATATAATGGCATTCTATAATCCATGGAGCACCTCCTCCATCTTTTGCTTAATGACAGGATCTTCTTTTTCAAATGCAACCCATTCTTTATTGATCACCGATTGCAGATATTCCATAACCTCACCTTTCTCGTCATATGTGATTCCCTCTTTTTTTACAAGAGCAGTCAGCTTGTCAACATTCAAGGCTTTGGCTTCATTTTCATCAGCATATACAATTCCAACTGTTAATTCCTGTTTTTTGGGAATATGATGATATTCCTGAATCAAAATATCAAATAACGAATTATCTTCCAGATCAAACCGCATCAGCTTAGGAGCCTTGCTTTCCGGTATATATGAATATTCTATGGTGATCGGAACAGCCCTGTCTTCTTCTACGACCATACGGATACGGGTAATTTTGAATAACGGAGTTCCTAACGGAAGCTTAATACTTTTATTCAGTTCCTTATCTACTTCCACACGCTCAAACGCCAACAGTCTGCTTCTTGTTTGTGCCCCCATCTTTTCCAGCTTTTCACTGAATGATCGAATTCGGTCAAGATTGGATATCATTCTTCTGTGGGCTATGTAGTTGCCGCTCCGTTCCCTGCATTCTATGATCCCTTCATCCTCTAATAATTTATATGCAGATCTGACGGTAGCTCTCTGTACCCCAAACTGTTCAGCCAGATCCCGTTCAGATGGGAGTTTTTCTCCTTCTTTCAGTTTATTTTTCATAAAGTAAAATTTTAATTCATACGCAATAAACTCATCTTTATTCATCAATTTCATGGCAAACTCCCTCCTGTACTCTATTAAGTATAGCAACTTTTCCAAACGCAAACAAGCAGGAAATGTCAGTTTATAAGACCAAAAACAGACCCGTACATGTGCGGATCTGTCTCTGTATACTTTTTATAACTCTCTTATTTTTTTCCTTAACGGAAGTATCATACCCGGTGCAACTGATAACTCATCAATGTTCATCTGTAAAAACCTTTCTGTCAGACTTAGATCGGCTGCAAGTTCACCGCATATTCCAATCCACTTTCCTTCTGCATGAGCATTCTCTGCTGCCATTTGGATCATAGATAACACCGCCGGATGGTGTGAATCATAGAAGGAATCCAGATTCCGGTTCTGGCGATCAATTGCCAGAGTGTACTGCGTCAGATCATTTGTTCCGACACTAAAGAAATCCACTTCCTTTGCCAACTCTCTGCTGATCATAACCGCAGCCGGAGTCTCAATCATTATACCGGTTTCAATCTGATCGGAAAATGCTATTCCATCTGCACGAAGTCCGGTCTTCACCTCGTCCATTATCTCTTTAATACGACGAACCTCTGATACCGAAATGATCATCGGAAACATGATCGCAATCTGGCCATACGCGGATGCTCTGAAAATAGCTCTAAGCTGGGTCTTAAATAATTCGGGTCTGGTCAGACATATCCTGATCGCACGGAACCCCATTGCCGGATTATCCTCTTTTTCCAGATTAAAATATCCAACCTGTTTATCTGCTCCGATATCCAACGTACGGATGATCACCCTTTTTCCGGCCATCATTTCCGCTACCTGTCTATAAGCTGCAAACTGCTGTTCCTCTGTTGGATAAGTTTCATTTTCCAGATATAAGAATTCGCTTCTGAATAACCCGATACCACCGGCGTCATTTCGGAGTGCCGCTCCTACATCTGATACATTGGCAATATTGGCATAAAGGTTAATCTTCTGCCCGGATCTGGTTACATTTTCTTTGCCCTTCAATGTCTCCAGAAGCTTACGCTGTTCCTGTTCGACAGCTTGCTTTTTTCTCATGGCAACAAGGATTTCTTCATCCGGATCAATATAGATCTTTCCTTCCTGACCGTCTACGATTGCAAGTCTTCCGTCATATTTCGGTGTTAATGTATCACCGATTCCTATAACAGCCGGAATATTCATGGTTCTGGCAAGAATCGCTGTATGGGAATTTGCCGAGCCTTCCACTGTAATAAATGCCAGCACCTTATCTTTATCAAGCTGAACAGTCTCGCTTGGTGCCAGATCATCTGCCGCGATGATTACCTGCTCCGTCATTTCAAATGAAGCATTCTGTTTTTTTGCAAACTGGGAAAGGAGCCTGTTCGATACATCCTTTACATCTGCTGCCCTTCCCTGCATATAGGCATCATCCATCGCTTCAAAGATTGCTGCATAATTATCAGATGTGACACCTATTGCATATTCAGCATTTACCTTTTGTGTATTTATAATATTCTCTACAGAATCATTATAATCCGGATCCTCAAGCATTAACTGATGTGCTTCAAAGATCATGGCATTTGCTTCTCCCACATCAGTAAGTGCCTTGTCATATAACTGCTGCAATTCAGAAAGTGCTTTTTCCTTTGCAGTCCGGAAGCGGCGTATTTCCGCCTCCGGATCATCGACATGACATCGTTTTATCTGGATTTCGTCCCTTTTAAAGAATTGTATCTTCCCGATAGCAACTCCGCCAAATACACTTTTACCCTGTAATATTACCATATTGTCACCTCTTTAAAATCCGATCCTTTTACAGATGTTCCTGAACGAACGCTTTCAGGTTTGCTGCATCTTCTGCCTCGTTTTCACCTTCTACTTTTATCAGGATCTCCTGACCTTTTTTTGCTCCCAGACTCATAACTGCCATAACTCCTTTTGCGTTTACGGTTCTGGATCCAAATGTTACGGATACTGTGCTCTTACATTTTGCAGCAGCCATAACAAACTGTGAAGCCGGTCTGGCATGAAGTCCCTGCTCATCTGTAATTACATATGTGAATTCAACCATAATAACCGCCTGACCTTTTTAATATTCAAACTGACGATAGTAACGTCTGAATTCCAGACTATGTCCTGTATTCTGCTCATAATGAATAGCAAGTCGTTCTGTTAATATCGCGGTAATGATCATCGGAGAGCAGATTACTCGGAACTCATCATCGATACCATCCAGAATGTAATCCTTGGTATCAATAATAACAGCTTTCTTTGTATGTTCTTTTACAAATCGTTCTACTCTTTCATCTAATGGTCGATATTCGTCCTCACCTTTTATTACAAATACCGGAACTCTGTCATCAACTAACTCCAATGGTCCATGGAAGAAATCAGCAGATGAAACAGTCTTTGTACGAACCCACTGCATCTCCTCTAAGATACACATTGTAAAGAGATAGGTCTCACCCCAAAGGACACCGGAGCCTGTAAACATTGTATATGGTTCATGTGCATATGTCTTTGCGATCTCGATCGCTCTTGGCTCAAATTTTTCTCTTACCGCAAGGAGATCCTTAAACAGATTTTCCATCTGATCTGCCCATCTGTCATAATGTGGAAATTCTCCTCTGTTCTTTAAGATACGGAGCATTACAAAATAGTATAATAAGTAAGAATGCTCACAGTCACCACATGCATTATAAATCGGGTCTGTCAGCAGATTTGCTAAAGGAGTTGTCTCATCCTTTGTAAATCCATATACATTGATTCCCTGATCCTTACAATATTTTACTGCCTTCAAGATCTCCATAGTATTGCCTGATGCAGAAGAGGTAAATACAAGAGTCTTATCTGTAATATGTTTTTTATTTTTTACCAGAAATTCACCTGCATTTTCAAGATAGATCGGAAGATCTGTATATTTCTTGGCTACTTCTACAACCGGATACCATTCTGCCCATGTTCCACCGATACCAATCATACATACGCTGTCATATTCCTTTGCCGTGATCCGGTCAATCAATGCCTCAACCTCTCCTCTTAATGAGTATGTCTTTGCTCCGTCCTTTAAATATTTCTCTGCGTCAAATTTTTTTAATGCCATAGTTCTTTCCTCCTGTTATTTTTTATTCCCCTATAATAGTTATATAAATTGTTCTATATTGCGGTCCATCATATTCACACAGATATATGTCCTGTGCGCTTCCACTTTTCAGCTTTCCATCTATAACCGGGAATACACAATGATTTCCGGTCAGATGGGCTTTTAAATGTCCGGTCGGATTGCCTGCCATCGCACCGTAGGTATCTAACAGCCTTCCATGGGCATATTCTCCGTCCTCAGGAACAAGTCTTTCCATCAGATGCCCAATATCATATTCCAGGCACTCCAGTCCTTCATTAACTGCAATTCCTGTTGTCGTATGTGCTGTTATAACATATACAACACCATTTCTGATTTTGCTTTTTTCTACAATCTGCCTGATATCATCTGTAATTTTCACCAGACAGTTATATTCTTTTGTCAGCACCTCTATACTGCCATGTGTTACCATCATACCTCCAATCCCAGAAACTCAATCGCGTTCTGTCCAAATATCAGATCCTTGGTAGATTCTCTTATATCCATAGCTTCTATAGCCTTTTTCATTCTCCGCATCTCTAACCGCGGATCATCAGAGCCAAACATGATCTGATGTCTGAAGCTTCGATCGATCCAGTGCGGTCCCATATCCACTTCGAATACCTTGTGATAAAACTCCGGGGCTGTATCAAAATACAGGAATGCTGTATCCGCATAAACATTTCTGTATTTGAGCATCAGCATACAAGTTTCCTGCACCCATGGCCATCCGCAATGTGCAAGACAGATTCGAAGCTTTGGATGTCTGTATGCTGTTTCTTCAAACTCAACCGGCCTCGCATATTTAGATAAGGTATCCGGCTCTACCGACATTCCGCAATGAAACACGATTGGTTTATTATACTTCTCGCATATCTGATATATCGGCTCCATGTATTCATCTCCCGGATAGAACTTCTGCTTTGACGGATGAAGCTTCAGGCCTGCCAGATGATACTCTGCAAATGCTGTTTCAAGTATTTCTGTCGCATCCGGCCTGTGAGGATCTACACTAGCAAATCCGATAAAACGATCCGGATATGTTGCTGTCAATTCCTTTATCTGGTCATTTGTTCCTAGTATGCCTCCATATTCCGTAGTCAGATCCAGTGGAAGCAAAACCGCTTTATCAACTCCGGAACAATCCATCAAGGTTAACAGTGCATCAACCGGGATCTGATCCGTCTTGTATAAGCCATACATCTTTTTTGCAAATTCATTCTGATATGCCGTTTTGCATACCGGCTCTAAAAATGCAGGATGTACATGCATATCAATTACTATTTTTTTCACCTTACTACTACCTCCTTTTTAACCAAGGAAGCCAAAGAATGCTCCTGCTATTCCAAGTACAAGCATGATCAACATAATAAGCAACGGATTAACCTTCTTCTTCAATAACCAGTAAGTAACTCCAAATAGCAACAGCACCGGAAGGCCCGGGACAATGCCATTTAACAGATCCTGAATTGTACTTGCTTCTTCGCCGCTTCCAATCTGCGTTACAAAATTAATCGACGTCATATCCATCGTCATGCCGCCAACTACCATAATACCCATGATAGAGGCTACTTCCATAACTACCTTCATCAAACCGGATTCAACAATCTTTGCCATGGATTCACGACCCATTTTATATCCAAGGAATACTCCAAACCATCTGCAGAGATATGCCGGAATGTTAAAGATCAAAAGGAAGAGAATAGGTCCGAGAATGTTCCCCTGCAAGGCAAGTGAACATCCGATTCCTGTTGCGATTACCTTGATCGTGCCCCAGAACAGAGAATCGCCGATTCCTGCTATAGGTCCCATTAATGCTGTTTTTACTGCGCCAATCGAATCTGTATCAAAATCTGCATCCTGTGCATTTTCCTCTTCCATTGCGGCTGTGATACCCATCTGAAATGTTGCAAGATAATGGCTGGTCTGATATAACGTCAGATGACGCTTCATAGCAGCTGCCAGATCCTTCTTATCCGGATACAGTTTCTTTAAAACCGGATACATGGAAAAACAAAATCCTACATTTCCCATTCGTTCATAATTCCATGTATGTTCATATGTGATCTCTCTTAAAAACACCTTTGTGAGATCTTTTTTCGTAACTACCTTATCGTAGTCTGCATGTATCTTAGAACTCATCAAAATCACCTCCGTTATCTGCGGTTTCAACTACCGGTGCTGCCCCCTGTTGCTTGTCTCCGAATATGCCGAATGTTACTCCGATTATCACAATAAGTACGGCAAAAATCGCAACTCCTGTTGTGGATATTCCAAGGTATGATACCAGGAAAAAGCCAAGGAAGAAAAATGGTGCAACCTTGCGATTCATCATCTGCTGTGCAAGCATTGCAAAACCAAGTGCAGGAAGCAGTGCTGCTGTTATATCCATACCGGACTGAACAAATTCAGGTATTTTACCAAGAAGTGCTGTTACTGCATCACTGCCAAAATAAAATGCAAGTGGGATGCAGACAATACCAAAAAGGTTCTGAAGATATCCTGCGATCAGATAATCTCTGTTAAATGCCCGTATATTACCTTTTTCAGCATCACGGTCACATTTGTGGATCATAACAAGCATCAACGGCTGGCAGATACCGGTATTTGCCGCAAGCATTACGGTTGCGATCGGAATACCAAGTACTAAAGCTGTTTCCGCTCCGGCTCCTGACTGAATCGCAAGTGAAACACCGAGCACAGTGCCTGCGATCAGATCCGGCGGATTATATGCACCGATCGACACGGCTCCTACAAGTGCAAGTTCCATAGTTGCACCCATAATAATACCGGCCGGAAGATTTCCCATTACCAGACCTACTAACGGTCCAAGAACGATCGGTCGCTGCAGGCAGCTTGTACCAAGCAGCCATTCTGAATAACCAAGCAGGCCGATCAGAAAAATAAGTATTGTTTTTAATATCATAATCTGTCCCTCCATTCATCCGTTAAAACAGCGATTTGCATTTAATTACTTTATCAGCCGGGATCATCTGAATAAATACATCAACGCTATCATCAACCATCTCTTTTACCAGAGCCAGCTCGGCTGCATCCATATATGCGCTTCTACCATATAATTTTGCATTTTCATGGTATGCAATGTTGCCGATATTTAATGTCTTTTCTCCTGTAGCTTCAATGATTGCTTTGGCTATTTCTACCGTTTCACAGATGATAAATAATTTATATTTATCAGTTACCCCGCTTTTCAATGCCTCTACAGCTTCCGCTGTATTTTTTACTACAACCTTTGTTCCGGATGGTTTCGCCATCTTTAGTGCGTTTAATCTCAGCGGATCATTTTTAACCGTGTCACTTACCAGTAGCAGGCAATCTGCCCCTAATGATGCTGTCCATGATACTGCTACCTGTCCATGTAAGAGACGATAATCAACACGAATTGATTTGATCATATAAACCTTCTCCTTTCTTTTCTGTCAATACACAGATTAAAAATCTTCATCATCATACGTTGCATTTACTGTATTACAATAAACCATCATATCTTTAGCCTCTGCAACCGCACTTTCAATTACAGATGCCGTATCCTGATCCTCTGCACTCAGCAGGATACCGATCACTGCAGCCAGATTCACACCGGCAACAACATGTATCCTTGGATCAGACAATAATGCGGATGCATTATTATTCACACTTCCGCCTAAAAGATCTGTCATTATCACAATCTCTGCCTCTGAATTCGCTTCAACAATTCTCTTTAATTCCGGAAGCGGATCCGGGCATTCATCTGTATAAGCATTGATACAGGTCAGATTTTCCTGTGTACCTGCCAGCATTTCAATCGTTGTCAACATTCCTTCGGCCATCTTTCCGTGTGTTGCTAAGACATATTTTCTCATCCGTTCTCCTCCCTTCTGCTCCTTTCAAGCTTTTCTTTCATAATCCTGTCATAGTCTTCTGTTTTTGGCGAAACAGCCTGTTCCATCCGGGAAAACAGCGGATGACAAGTAAAATTATTTTTTTCTTTTGTTACATGAGCCGCTATATATTGAAACAATGCAGCTGTATATAACGGCGTGATCTCTGCCGGAAGCCGGCATGGCATCCGAATCTGTCCATCTCGTTTATCGTGAACCTGATCCGTAATCATATAGCAACGTTCTGTGATCAACGATGTTGCTTTATAAATATCATACAGTCGATCAGAGGTTTTACCACAGTCTATAAAGAAAACCGAATAATCCGGAGTTAGCTGCATATCCGGTCCATGTATAAATTCTTCGCTCTCATAATATACCGTCGGGACTTTCAGAGTTTCCTGAAATTTCAACGCTCCCTCTCTGACCGTTGCCAGATTGGCTCCATCGCCGACCAGTATTGCTTTTTCCATACACAACAGATCCTGATATCGTTTTTGTACCAATTCTTTCGCCTGTATCAGGCAAAGCTCCTGCATTTCACAAGCTTTCCGGATCTGGCTTACTGCAGTTTCATATTCCTGATCACTGATTTCTTTTTTTTGAAAACCTATCTCCAGTATCATAAGCATCAGAAACTCGATCAAAGTAGAATATCCAAGAGTTACATAATCAATCGTTTCATTCCCAACTCCATACTCCACAAGACGATCCGTGTATCTGCTTGCACTGCCATTCTCATTCCCTGTTAACAAAACAAATGGTTGATGCTCTTTATCCAGCTCCTTCATAATTTCAATTATGTTTGTACTGCATCCACTCTGGGATATTAAAATCGTAAACCGGTTCTTTTTTCTCTCCCGATAAACATCCAGATATTCCACTGTACTTAATACACTGATATCAAATTTACTGTATTTTAAAAGAAATGGTCGAGCTGCATATGCTGCATTCAGGGACGATCCGGATGCGATCAGACATATATCTTCTTTGTCCTGATCCAGATACCAGTCGCATATCTTTTGGGTAAGAGACTTTCTTTTATCAAGATTATCTTTCATGATACGACCGGAAACCTGAATATAATATTCCATATCCTTCTCCATTTTCATCTCCTTTTGTGGTTCTTTTTGTGAACCACTTTGTAAACATAATATACCACCTATCAACTGGTTTTGCAATACCAGTTTTATATTTTTTTATACCAATTTGAAAACATGTAAAAAAGCAGAGAAATTGGCATACTTATAGTACCAATTTCTCTGCTTTTTAGATATCACCGTTTTTAAATTACTGATTTCTTTTTTTAATTATCTTATTCACTCACAACGGTTCGGTTACGTCCGGCTTCCTTCGCCTGATACAGCGAATTATCTGCCCGATTGAACCATGCCTTTGCACTCTCTCCTTTGGAATATTCCGCAACACCACAGCTACAGGTGATTCCACTGTTATTCATGAACTGGAAGTAGTAGCATCGGAATTCTGTTCTTACATCCTCTACTACATTGATAACCTTCGGCAGTTCAATATTATTGAACAGTATAACAAATTCCTCTCCACCGTAACGGAATGCAAGACCATAGTCTTTGGATTTCTCCTTTAGCATCTTACAAAGTGCCTTGATAACCACATCACCATTGCTATGTCCGTATGTATCATTTACATTCTTGAAATGATCGATATCAAAAATCGCAATATATGCTTTCTCTCCGTTTTCTTCTGTACGCCGGATTTCTTTCTCCAGGCTCTCCTCAAAGGAACGTCTGTTATATAATCCCGTCAGCGGATCTTTACGAAGCTCTGTCATAAGATTCATCTGACGAACTGTGAAGTTACCGATGGATTCCATCAGCTCTTTCGTATGCATATTCAACAGGAAGGTTACCACGCTCAAAACTAAAACCAGCCCAAATGAAGCTGTTACATACGCCCAAAAGCTAATCTCCTTCCACTCAAACAGGCTATACAGACGGATATCATTAATGATCAGACTGCAGAATGTCAGAAGCGTCATCACCAGTGTAATATTCTGATTCGCAAATACGGCTGTGATCACGATTGAAACCATAGGCAACAGCGCCAGTACGATCGCATCATAATGTTCAAATGCCGGAACAATAAAGATCACAAACATCATCATGGATACCAGCCAGTCAGCTCCGTTCTCGGTCAGTTTGTTTTTTTTCAAAACATATAAGGTTCCGGACAACACCCCTGCATATATGACAAGTGGAATTGCTACATATAACCCCATATACGCTCCCCGCGCCATTCCCAAATCTTTTTTTACCAGACATATGATTACTTCCACAACCATGAACATGATCGCAACCGACAGAAATACCTTCCACAACAACAACTGCCATTTTTTACTGATATCAACATTTATTGTATCATTATTCATTACGAATTCTCCTTATACGTTTCCACCAATTTTCTTTTCGCATGAACGCACCCACTTTTTTGATTTTACACTATATAAGCCATATCGTCCACTGTTTTTTGTCAAAAGTACCTAAAAATCGACATTTTTTGTTCCAATTATTATACATAATGTAAAAATACCTCCTGTACATATCTGCATGAACTGTTTCTTATGTACAAAAGGTATTTTCCCTGACGGTTTTCACAGATGCTTCTGTAATAAACCATTTATTTAATTTTAATCTTTATAATGCATATCCGACTTCAAATGCCTTCAGGTTCATCTCAACTGTCTTTGGAGGAACCGTTGCTTTGATAACCTCTACCCATTTGTCATGGTCAAAATCCATATGTTTTGCAGCAACACCGATAATGATCGTATTAAATACTTTTGGATTGCCAAGCTTCTTCGCCTCTGCCATCGCATCGATGGAGATCACCTTATGCTTCTCTGACAATGTCTCTAAGATGTGTTCCGGATATTCTGCCTGACCGGTTACAACTGTGATCGGATCGATTCTCTGATCATTTGCAATAATTACGCCGTCCTTCTTCAGAAAATGAGCATAACGCATAGCTTCCAGCTTCTCAAATGCGATCAGAACATCTGCATGACCTTCTTCTACGATTGGTTCCGCAACCTTCTCACCATATCTTACATATGTAACAACACTACCGCCTCTCTGGCTCATACCATGAACCTCGGAGAGCTTTACATCATAACCTGCTGCTGTCGTGATACCACCGAGGATACGGCTTGTAAGAAGAGTTCCCTGTCCACCGACACCAACTATCATAATATTCTTTACAGCCATTAGAATTCCTCCTTTTCGATTGCATCAAACTTACAACGCTTCATACACAGTCCGCAACCATTACACATGGTCTCATCGATCTGGATCGTTCCATCCGGCTGCTTGATAACTGCCGGGCATCCCGGCTTTAAGCACATACCACACTTCTTACATTTCTCCGGGATAGCTCTGCATACACCTGTTACCTTGGTTGTCTTTAAAAGAACACAAGGAGACTTGGTGATAATAACAGAGATCTCATCCTTTGCAACTTCCTCTTTGATCAGCTTCTTTAAACCGTCAATGTCAAATGCATTGATCTCATGTACACTATCAATACCGATCGCCTTACACAATTTATAAATGTTGATCGCATATGTAGGTTCACCCTGCAAGGTCTTACCGGTCGCTGCATGATCCTGATGACCTGTCATACCGGTTGTTGAGTTATCAAGGATGATAACGGTTCCTGTGCCCTTGTTGTAAACCATATTCATCAGAGAGTTTACACCTGTATGCATGAATGTGGAATCACCGATAACCGCAACCCAATTCTTAATATAATCTTTTCCTTTTGCCTTTTCCATACCATGTAAGGTGGAAATGGAAGATCCCATACATACGGTTGTATCAATTACGCTAAGCGGCGCAACTGCTCCCAGTGTATAGCATCCGATATCTCCTGCTGCGTGGATCTTCAGTTCGTTTAATACTGAAAATACACTTCTATGCGGGCATCCCGGACAAAGGATAGGTGGTCTAGGTGCAACCTTTGCAGGTTCTTCCTGCTCAACCTTCTCGCCGAGGATCTTCTCTCTTAACATATTTGCACTGTATTCGCCCTGAACGGTCAAAAGCTCCTTACCTACTGCATCGATGCCCCAGGCTCTTATCTGTGTCTCGATATGAGGCTCTAGCTCCTCAATAACATACAGCTTATCAACCTTTGCCGCAAAGTCTTCGATCAACTTTCTAGGAAGCGGATTTACCATACCAAGCTTTAATACGGATGCATTTGGCATTGCTTCCTTTACGTACTGATATGGAATACCACTGGTGATAACACCAACGCTGGTATCATTCATCTCTACACGATTGATCGGCATATCCGCACCGTCTGCTGCCATGTCCTTTAATCTCTGTTCTACAAATACATGACGAGGGATCGCATTACCCGGCATCATAACCATCTTCTTAATGTCTCTCTCGTATGGCTTGTCTTCTACTTCTACTCTGTCATTTAATTCAACAACGCCCTGTGAATGTGCCAGTCTGGTTGTTGTACGGAGCATGATCGGAGTATCGTACTTCTCGCTGCATTCAAATGCATACTTTGTGAACTCCTTTGCTTCCATACTGTCAGATGGTTCAAACACCGGAATCATCGCTGTCCTTGCTACCAGTCTGGAATCCTGTTCATTCTGCGATGAATACATACCCGGATCATCGGCTGCTACTAAAACCATACCACCCTTTACACCGGTATATGCTGCTGTAAATAATGGATCTGAAGCTACATTCACACCTACATGCTTCATTGATACGATTGAACGGACACCTGCAAATGATGCTCCGATCGCAACCTCTGTTGCTACTTTTTCATTTGGAGACCATTCTGCATATATCTCAGGATATTTTACAATATTCTCACTGATCTCTGTACTTGGAGTACCCGGATATGCTGCTGATACCTTTACACCGGCTTCATATGCGCCTCTGGCGATCGCTGCATTACCGAGCATTATCTTTTTTTCACCCATTAATTTATCCTTCCTGTCATTTCTCATATTTGCCTTTTGGCAACTCTAATACTTTATTATACAAGAATTATCAATAAAAGGGAAGTGCTTCTATACGTTTAAAAATAAAAATCGTAATCTATATCCGGAGAAATCTCCACAAAATCAGAACCATTTGTAACATAAACCGTGCATGTGTTACTTTCAACATCCAGTTTAAATGCAAATTTATCATAACCGTCTTTTATATATTTCACTTCCGGATACTCGCCGAGCACAGCGTCAAACTCTTTACGGAAAGCTGCAGGAACCTTTGCCATACCGGTTTCGGATAATATGACATATTCATTATCAACATCACTCTTATAAAAGCTTTCACAAGCATCTATATCAGATAATGCTGTCTGTAATGCGATACGAATGCTATCCGCATTTGAAATATCTCTGGATCTATTCACCTTTTCCATATATTTCTTAAATGATGGTATCAATGCATCCTCAACACCGGGAATCAGATAATACTCTCCTTCATATTCATATGCATAAAGATGATCACACAGATCATTTACATTAATTCCTTCACCCTTTAATGCGTCTTTTACATCCTTCCAGTCAAAATAATCTCCTCTTACAGACAGATCATAAGAAATATCTACTCTGTAAATCTTTTTCAGATCCAGATTGTAATCTTCTGCTTTTTCTTTTACGAGAGCGTAAACCTTGTCAACATCATATCCTTCTATCTCTTTTTCGCCCAGTTCATCATATACATACTGAATCACATCTTTAACGTCAACCTTCTTAACCTTTTCAACCTTGAAATCATCCAGACTGATCTTAACTCCTGCATCGTCTGCCTCATCATAGGCATCATCGATCATATCATCATACTCATCGTCAAAATCATCTCTGAACTCCTTAAGGTCATCGAAATCTGCTCCATCCGCTCTCATAGCATCGACAACGATATCTTCGATCAGCCCCTTTGGCGCTGTAGCTTTCACAAGTTCTTTGACCTTCAGTTTTTCAATATACCCTGCATAATCCTTAGCCGCACTTTTAATTTTGCTCTTGGCAATCATTTCTCTTCCAAAAAACAGGAAAAATAAAACTGCTGCCAATACGACCGCCGCTGCTATACCGACAATCAACATTATAGATTTTTTCGATTTCTTCTCTCTAGATTTCCCGGTTTTCGGCATTTTGGAAACAGGCTGCTCTACTCCCGGATTCATACTATTTTGGTCATAGTAACCCTGGGGCATACCATTTGGATCATAATAGCCCTGTGCTGTGCCATTTGGATCATAGTAGCCCTGCGCCATGTCATTTGGAGCATAATACCCCTGTGCTGTGCCATTTGGATCATAGCAGCCCTGTGCCATGTCATTTGGAGCATAGTAGCCCTGTGCCATGTCATTTGGAGCATAATACCCCTGTGCTGTGCCATTTGGGTCATAGTAATCCTGAGACATTCCGTTTGGCGCATAATAGCCCTGTGCTATTGCTTCTGCACTGTCAACCTTCTGTGAACTTCCACAATATCTGCAAAAATTTGCACCATCATCCAGTTCAGCTCCGCATTTCAGACATTTTTTCATTTTCTTTTCCTCCTGTATGCTCTCCTACTCATAATAGTAAACAGTAAATCGATCATATACTGCAATGATTTTATATATGTTAGCATATATCAGAGAAAAAAACACCTTTTACGGCTTATATTTATTATGAATTTCGAGTATAAACAACCGGTCGTCCGTTAATCGCACTGCCACATCTGTGCTGCCGGTTCACGTTGAGGTATTTTCTCCGTCTTCCGCACCAGTTCAAGAAACTGACTCCGGTATAACTGGTCGTTGCTTGCCTGAGCCATGTTTCTTTCATCCGTCTGAACCGTGATTCCTGCTTCCGCAAGTTCTTCCACCATCTTATACGTCGCTATTCCTTTATATGCGCTGTCCGTAAGCAGCATTCCATATACCGCAACCGCCGATGCAAAGCTCAGGTCATGAGACATTCCCTTTTGACCGCTTTCTGCCTTTATAACGGCTGTTTCCAGTGTGCTCTTATCTCTATCCGGTTCTTTGTAACGGATATTCACGGTTGCCAGTTCGCCGGAATAATTTGTACTCTGCTTTTTCGATGTATATTTTGTCTCTGCCTCCGGCACGTCAAATTCCGAATCGACCGGAACCACCTCATAGAGTGCAGTCACCACATGACCGGCTCCGATCTCGCCGCCATCCACCGTATCATCTGCAAAATCTTCTGCAGAAAGCGTACGGTTCTCATATCCGATCTGCCGATAACCTTTCACCTGCTCCGGATTGAATTCAATCTGCATTTTGACATCCTTTGCAACCGTATATAAGGTTCCACCCATTTCGTCAACCAGAACCTTCTTTGCTTCATAGACAGAATCCAGATACGAGTAATTACCGTTTCCGTGATCTGCCAGTGCTTCTAATTTGTTATCCTTCAGATTATCAGAGCCAAATCCCAGAACGCTCAAGAATATACCGCTGTCCTTCTCCTCAGTGATCAATCCTACCAGATCACTCTCGCTTGTCAGCCCGACATTCAGATCACCATCCGTCGCAAGGATCACCCGATTATTTCCGTCTTTTATAAACTGCTGCTCTGCGATCTCATATGCCGTGATCAGTCCCGCACTTCCATTTGTGCTGCCGGATGCTTCCAGCGAATCCAGTGCCTCGCATATCGTATAGGCCTCCGAACCTGCCACGCCATTTAGAACAACCGTATCCGAACCCGCATATGTAACAATACTGATCCTGTCGTTCTCATCCAGATTCTCTGCCAGCATTTTAAATGCTTTCTGTGCCAGCGGCAGTTTATTTTCCTCATACATAGAACCGGATGTATCGATCAGGAATACCAGATTGGATGCTTTCTTCTCACTCATATCGATCGCGGCCGTATTCAGTCCTACCATCATCAGCTTTGTATCTTTATTCCATGGACAATCCGCATATTCCGTATATACTGCAAACTTCTTCCCAGCCTCCGGGCCTGATACATAGTCATAATCAAAATAATTGATCATTTCTTCGACCCGGACTGCTCCTGCAGGCGGCAGCATTCCTTCTTCGATATAACTTCTGATATTGCTGTAGGAAGCTGTATCACAGTCTGCCGCAAATGTTGAAAGCGGGAAATCTTTCGTAGACACAAAACGGTGTTCTTCCTGATAGTCATACTCTCTGGTATCATAACCGGATTCTCCATATCCGATTTTTACATATTCAGAATTTGATGCACTGTCCGTTACGGAATTATATGTATCGGCAGCCGAAACCACACTATCACAAGCCTCTTCTTCTATGCATTCCGGCACAGCCATATTTTGCTGTGACTGTCCGGATTCCACTATATTTTCTTCAAATTCCTCTTTTATGGTCTTCTGTCTGTATTCCTCTGCTATGCTCTCCCGCTCCGTACCTGACCGGCTTTCCGTTCCCTGCTGTTCTCCTTGTATTCCCCCTGTTTCTTTCCCACTTCCGCAGCCTGCAAGACAGCCCGCCATCATGCAGGAGATCATAGCCACACTTACCATCCGTCTGATACTTCTCATAAAAAATACCCTCCTTATCTTAGTCACTATCCGATATCTGCATAATTCCTGCTCTGATCACCTCCGACGTTAGCAATTGTCGAATGTAAAAACGAAATTTTACAGCTATCTGTTCTCTTTATGACTAAGATACGGATGGGTATCCTCTTTTTATGGAATTTTTTTCTTACAGATCAACTACTGTCTGCTTAAGATCCATGCCTGTCGTTCAGAATCATATCGGAGAAGTATACCTGTTACTTCTTCCCCTACCGAAAATGTCTCTGCTTCTTCCGGCTGCAATACGATGTCCTGACCGGTTATTAATTCCCCGGATGCATCAGATACCTGCAAGAGTTTTGCGACATATTTTTGTACCGCATCCGGCTCTGCTGTTACAATCTCTGTGATCTGAAGTGTAACTGCTATATTACTCATTTCCTGCCATGCATCCATATCAGCTGATTCCGCCTGAACATCGGACGAATCTCCACCGGCTCCATTCATCAGTATATCTTCTGTTGTATTCTGTGTCGGTCTGTTGGCAGTTTCATTCTGTACTGTCTCCGGTATGGAATCCGCTGTTTCATCCACATAATCTTCCGCCCGATCGGATATATTTGAATTCTCAGCTGCATCCAGCCCATCATTTGAAACATCCGTTGTCCTGCCCGCATTTATTTCTTTCGAATGTCGCTTAGAATCAGACAGCAACGGTGTCACGATCACTGCGGTCAGAAGAACCGCTGCGATTGCAAGAACCGGAATTACATATTTTACCTTTGAGGTTTTCTTTTGTTTTTCTTCTACATCCTTTGCTTCACGGTCAAGTCCTGCTTCGATCCGATCCCACAGATCCGGTACTTCTGCATCGATTCGGTTCAGATAAGCTTCTATGAATCTGTCTTCTTCCGTCTGTCTGTTCTTATTCTGTTCATCTCTCACAGCCTGCACCTCCTTAATTTTTGTATTGCCTGATTATAGATCCATGTGATCGTTCCGATCGGTCGCCCTTTCATTTCCGCGATCTCTTTAAATGTAAATCCTCCGACTACCTTCAGATCCAGAATCTCCTGCTCCTCCGGCTTTAACGTGGCAACTGCCTGCTTCAATGTCAGATTCTCCACTACCTGACTCTCCATCGTCTTTCCTTCGTCTCGCTCCGGCATTTCATCCACCAGCATTTCACGATCGATCTTTCGTATCCGGTCGATCGCCATATTCTTTGCGATCGTCACAAGCCATCTCTTATGACCGGTTCCCTTCTTATAACTGTCTGCGATCCGATAAAGCTTGATGAAGAACTCCGATGTCACATCCTCCGCTTCCTCTCTCTGCCGGATCGTATCATAGACCACCGCAAAGATCAGCTTCAAATATTCGTCATACACTGCCCGAAGGCTCTCCCTGTCTCCCTGTGCGATCGCAGACATATATTTTCCAAATTCTCTGTCTGTCATTTGTCTCTCCCTATAACCGCTATACGTTTTTACCCCTGTTTTTTATGGAATTTTTCCGATTTTCTATTACTGTTCATCCCACTTCAATTTGCTAATATTCTGTCCGGCTTCGTATATACCCAATTCTCTATTATTCAAGAGGCTGTACTGCCAGCAGTTCCATCACATACCCCTTCTTTCGCTCCTTCCATGCAAAAGGCCAGAACAACTGCCGCTCCGCTTCGATACGGATATCAAAATCCTTATGCATTCCGATGTCATGACGAAGCTGCAACGCACCTTCAATATCCTCCGGAACAAACTTCTCCCACTGATCCATAGCGGATTCATTTACAACTGCCCATTCTAACCCGAACACCATTAATTTCTCCGTCAGCATATAGATTACATCATTTGTCCGGGTAACCGCGGCTTCGTTTAATGCCCGGATCGCATTCTCGATCATCTGCAATTCTTCCTCGTCATAATTCTCCCGATACATATATAACAGGCCTGCAAATCTCGCATTCAACTGGCTGTGAAGTCCTACGCAGACGCTGTAGTCAAACCTTCGTCCGATATCCGGCAATACCCTGTGGCTGTTGTCAAATGCAACCTGTTTCAAATGCTCGATCACGATCTCTGCCTCTTCACCCTCTGCAAGCAATGCTTCAAACATTTCATAAGTCTCAAGCTCTACATTCCAGAAAGGAAGATCCACACAAATAACATCTGTTTCCTCCAATCCATAGGTCTTACACGCCTGTACAAGTCCCTCTGCATCCCGATCGATCAAAACCAGCTTAAATCTCTCTGCAAGTCTTGCCAGATCGATGTCATTTGACCGTCCTGCTCCCCATATAGCAAGAACAGGCTTACACCCTCCTTCGGCCACACAATTTTCTTCTATAAAGTCTGTCAGCTTCTGTCGGTATCCCCGCCACTCTTTATAAGCATTCGGAAGAACCTCTGATGCAATCAGCCGATCCAAATATCTCATATAATTCACTTCTTCCTCGCATTATGCCGGTATGTGCAGGCACATCCCGTCGCAATGCTCATTTTTATTAGCTCATTTTATCACGTTTTTATAGTATACTCTACCTTTAAAATGTAGTAGAATAATATGGATAATATTTTTTTGTCTATTCATGCAAATTGATTAAATAAAGATTGCCTAAAACAGAAACGGAGATTATGAATATGTCTGCTAAAGATAATAATACAAATACAAATATATACAGAAGCTATATCGATGCACTTCTATATCCGGAGCAGAATCCTTTTATAGAAGACATGAAACGATTTGAGGAGCTTATGATGATGTACTCCTGTGCGATCAAGGAAGTTCAGACCAAGCTGGATGTATTAAATACAGATTTCAGCGTTCGCTACAACCGAAATCCGATTGAATTTATCCAATCGCGCATCAAGAAACCGGTCAGTATCGCAACAAAACTGTCTTCAAAAGGATGTCAGGTATCTGTAGAAAATATCGTATATAATTTGAATGATGTTGCGGGACTCCGTGTTATCTGTTCCTTTATCGATGACATCTACGCCGTTGCAGAGAAGCTCATCAGTCAGAATGACATTACTCTGATTGAGGCAAAAGACTATATCAGCCATCCAAAGCCAAATGGTTACCGTAGTCTTCATCTGATCATAGAAGTTCCTGTCTTCTTTGCCGACCATACGAGAAATATGCGGGTAGAAGTTCAGATCCGTACCATCGCGATGGACTTCTGGGCAAGTCTTGACCACCAGCTCCGTTATAAAAAGGATGTCGCCGATCCCGAACTTATCTCCGGTCGCTTAAAACATTGTGCTGATGTTATCTCTCAAACAGACCTCGAAATGCAGGAGATTAAAAATATGATCTATGGAGATGGTGCTCAGCCACAGATCAAATTGTGTCTTGAAAAAAATACAGAAATTTTTTAAGAAAATCTTAGATTTTGTTTGACAAATTTATAGAACTGGTATAGAATACTATCTGTTGTTGAACAACGTGTGTATGTAGCTCAGCTGGATAGAGCACTTGGCTACGGACCAAGGTGTCGGGGGTTCGAATCCTCTCATGCACGTAAACTGAAACAGGTTTGCTTCAAAAAAGCAAACCTGTTTTTTTATTCCAACACCATCACCTACGGACAGCTTTTTTATAATTCAAAAAACCCCGGCAAACTTTCCCTGACAGATGAAACTGCTCACAACGAAATCTTAATTCGTCATTTGTCGTGGGGCAATTCCATCTGTCAGAAATAGTCTGCCGGGAATTATTTATAATCTTGCTGCGAGAATCTGACGTTTGATCTCCTGTCCATTCAGGATAAACTCTGCACGACCGTTCTCCAGTTGTATATTCTTTTCAAGTGCTCCGATATCTGAATTGAACTCTGTAACGGCATTCGTTCCAACATCAGCATTGGAACAGTACAGCTTGGCAGACATGACCGAATTACCAAAGGCAACCGCTGACTTGCCCTGTACCACGCTTTTAACTGCTGCATATCCGATATAGATATCCGTTTTTCCTGCACGGCATCCAATGCCATAACATTCCTTTGCACGGATATTCGACGAGATATTTACATTTTCCAGACGAACCATACAGCTGTTACCGGCAATCGTTCCGATACCGGTTATAACATTACCTGCCCCCTGAAGCTTTGCCGATATATTCTCAAGCTTAATATCTGCATCACCATTTACAGATCCAATGATCGTACCGTTTGATATACCGGAATAAATATCCATGTCGCAGTATTCTATAAACAATTCGGAATCACCGTTTACAGATCCGATACAGGCTCCTTCCTGACCTTTCATATCAAACTCATAATGTCCGCGTTTGATATTGATAACACCGCCAAGTCCGGAACCAATACCAATGCCCTTCATACCATTTGCATTGATGATGATTCCACCATCCTGATAGAAGTTGAGTTCGCCATGATATTCATCCAATGAATTACCAATGCCAAAGTATTTTCCCGAATTCAGATTGATCGTCAGATTACCGTCTCCTACAACCGTAAGCACTGAACTGTCCGGAACTCTGATACCTCCTGTACGTAGTTCGTTTTCTCCGGTAATCTGAAGATTTACATTACACTTCTTACCGATATCAATACACGGAATTCCGCGTTCTCCCGCAAGACTGACATTCTCAAGTATGATGGTGCCACGGAATCCATCTTCTACAGACATCAGTATATTCGGCTGGAAACCAACAGAACCTTTGATTATGATCTTTTTATTGATTCCCCGCGCTTTCTTAACCTTAATGCTTGTATATTTATTAGCGGCAAGCTGTACCATGGAAACCGTATCATTATAATCCGTCTCATATTCTTTCTTATACAGTCTGGCATTCAGGCTCTGATTATATTGAACAATTTCATTCATCACACGCTCATCGATCGAACGCACAACATACGGCTGCGGCCTTGATGTATAATAACCCTGAATCAGATCAACGCCCAACTTAATAACCTCCCGCAGCTCCTGTGTCAATTCAATTCCCTCTGCCAGCGTCAGAATATCATTATCATGCGCAAATTCTATAATATCCTTTACAAAATGCTGTTTCTGGATATCTTTGTGTATATCTGTCATAAGCATACGATCGATTTTTACAAACCGAGGCATATACCGAAGCAGATTATTTACATTGGAATAACCGGAACCATAATCATCAATAGCTGTCTCAATGTTCATCTTTGCAAAGGAGTTCTTCAGTTCCTTTAACTGATCATCCCCCATCTCAGTTTCTTCTGTAAATTCAACAACAAGCTCTCCTGCATGCTGTTCCATAATCTCAGTTAATTTCTTCTTATCCTTACCTGTCAGCTGATACCCCGGAATACTGTTAATAAATACTTTCTTACCCTCAAAATCCTGAGAGTGTTCCTCTATGTAATCAACCACATTAAAAAATGTCGCTTTTTCTATATCATATAAACGATTCAGACGATCTGCACTTTCCAGCATATCAAGCGGCGAAATCTTACGCTCTGTGTCCGCACGCATTAGAGCCTCATATGCATAAACATCTCCTGTTCTGGCATTGATAATTGGCTGGAAATGATAAACAAACCGGTTATTATCCAGAATAAATTCCATCAAATGATCATCCGCTTTCTGTTTATCCGTCAGAACACCTGCCCTTTCCTCTTTTCCTTGCTCTATGGCTTTCTTATTGTTCTTCACATTGATAGTTTCATTGATCAGATGATCCAGGGCTTCCGAACCGGAGATCATATCACAACGGATACCCGTGCAGATTTCAAGCTCATAGGCCTCTTTACGCAATTCATTATACTGCTTTATCTTATCCGACAGACTTTTGATAAATCCCTCTCCGCATGTTTCATCAGATGCTTCAACCGGGAATGCAACAACGAATTCATCATTACTGATACGGGCACATATAGCATCATCATCCTGACTTTCCGATATCAACTGTGCCAATTTCAAAATAGCGGCATCCCCTGCTTTTCTTCCATAGTTTGCATTGATATCCTTTAATTTATTAATATCAATCGCGATCACTGCTATTGATTTACCATCAAATGTCGCATTTTCGCAAAGTTCATTTCCCTTCTGTAAGAAGCCCTTATAATTATACAAGCCGGTCATTGCATCACGAATCTGTGTTGCTTCCATCTGACGCAACAACTCCCGCAGACCATTCTGACGATAAAACGCTTCCATACTCTGCATAATACTCTTTAACCAGTTTATGTAAACCTCTGTAAACTGTGCTTCTGTATCTGTAAAACCAATAACTGCATAACCAAAGCTTCGGTTATCAAAATACAATGGTGTAAAGAAAAATGTCTCCGGACACTCTCTTTGCTCAGATAGTTCCGGTATCATCTCTTTCATTTCAAATATGTCATCAAAGCTGATACGATTGTCTGTGTGTTCACTCGGTCCACATTTTATGATACGATATATCTTGTCCGTATATCCGTTAGAACGCATTGCATCCTCACTGATCATAACCTCCGATGAATTCCAGTAATCATTCATGCATATACTAAGCGAATGGAATGGTCGCACCTGATATACATGCTGAAATATCGTATTGAAAAAACTTCTGTGATCCCGTTCAGATAACAAATCCTCCATAAACTTGTTATAATAAGAAGAGTATCCCGTCTTCGCATGATCCGTATTCCAGAAATTCTCTTTTTCATCAAAATATTTTTCCGGCTGCATTTTCCCTTCGCATCCGCAGCTTGTCCCCTGAAAGATCACGGATTCTGATTCAAATTCCGGTATCGGTTCTTTCTCAAAGGATGCATGGATATATTTCGCACAATATCTGCCGCATTCTCTGGCCGGAATATCAGCGGATGTTAACTTGCATTTCAGGTTTTTCCCTTCTTCGGTAGAATCGTAACCAATCACTGCTACCTGCTCCGGTACATGAATATGATTACTGAATAATTCTGCTGCTACCCCGATTGCCATACAGTCATTTGCACATGCGATCGCCTCCGGAAGTTTCTCTCTGGAATCCAGAATCAGCTTCACAACCTCTTTGCCGGAATCATACCAGTAATTGCCATAATAAATATTATTCGGATCAACCGGAATTCCATGCTCCGTCAGACTGTCTCTATATGCCTGTTCTCTCTGTATGGAATGAATATGATTCTTCCACCCGTCTAAAAACATAATATCGGAATAATGATGAACCTCGATCAAATGATCGATCAATTTCTTATATGGTTTATAATGATTTATCTTTACAGTCGGGAAATAACGACTGTCCTTATCTACGAAAAGAACAACTCCTGAGAATGCCTCGTGAATTTTGTCTTCTAACCGGGTTGCTATATCGGTTGCCTGAATGGTATCCGGAAGAACAATGATCGCATCAAATGCATCCCATTGAATCAGATTATAAATATTCGAATCCCCAATCTGTCTATACAGCGTATCCTGAAATCTTAAGTACATGGAAAATACACATATATCGTATCCATAGACATATGCCTCCTCCATTAATCCTTTCATAAACAGGCTCTGTGAATTCTCTTCTGCCTGCGCGATAATAACTCCAATTTTTCTGCGCTCCATATATGCTCCCCTCTAAAATACAAAATCCTTTTTCAGTTTAGCATAATTAAGCAGAAAAGTATATAAAAATGACTAAAAAAAGTTTATATCGCGTTATTTTCTGTACATTTTATACAATTTCGACATAGTATCACATAAAAAAATATTATTTGTCATATTATAAATAACAGTCCTGTAAAGAAAAACAGTCCTGTTCTTATCCGAACAAGAGAAGTTCTTGTAATCAAATAAGAAAAGCAGGACTGTTCTGTACTTGTTCATATTTTGTTTTTTATATCTTATATACTGCGCTAAGATACCTGTTCAAACTGTGAATTATATAGCTCTGCATAAAATCCGTTCTGTGCCATCAGTTCCTCATGGTTACCCTGTTCAATGATATCGCCATCCTTCATGACCAGAATGATATCTGCATTTTTGATCGTCGATAACCGGTGAGCAATAACAAAGCTTGTTCTGCCCTTCATCAGATTATCCATTGCACGCTGAATGCTGTGTTCTGTTCTGGTATCAACGGAAGATGTCGCTTCATCCAGGATCAGAACCGGATTATTTGCAAGAATTGCTCTTGCAATCGTAAGAAGCTGTTTCTGTCCCTGTGAAATATTCGTCACTTCCTCATTCAGTTCCATCTGATAACCACCCGGAAGTGCCGAGATAAATCGATGTGCATGAGCTGCCTTTGCTGCCGCAATTACTTCCTCATCCGTCGCATCCAGTCTTCCATAACGGATATTCTCCATGATCGTCCCCTTAAACAGCCATGTTTCCTGAAGAACCATACCGAGAGCATCACGAAGCTCTCTTCGATTATATTCTTTAACATTGTGACCATCTAACAGGATGGCTCCTTCATTTACATCATAGAACCGCATCAGAAGCTTAACCATAGTGGTCTTACCTGCTCCGGTCGGACCAACGATCGCTACCTGTTTGCCCGGATCAACATGAACACTGAAATCATGAATAATGATCTTCTCAGGATCGTATCCGAACTTCACATGACGGAAATCCACTTCACCCTTTATATCCTCGACAGAAGCAGGATGCTCAACAACCTGAACCTCCTCTTCTTCCTCTAACAGTTCAAATACACGTTCCGCCGCTGCTGCCATCTGCTGCATCATATTTGTAACCTGTGCTACCTGCTGGATCGGCTGTGTAAAATTCTTCACATACTGGATAAATGCCTGAATATCACCGATCGTGATCGTACCACGAATGGCAAGAGCCGCACCAGAAATAGCTACGCCTACATATCCGAGATTACCGACAAACATCATAACCGGCTGCATCAGACCGGAAAAGAACTGGGCTTTCCATGCGGATTTGTATAAGACTTCATTTGTCTCATGGAATTCCTTTAAGGTTGTTTCCTCTTTGTTAAATGCTTTGATTACCGTATGTCCGCCATAAACTTCTTCAACCTGTCCGTTGATATGTCCGACATACTCCTGCTGCTGTTTGAAGAAACGCTGTGACTTCTTAATGATGATACCCATTAATGCCACACTGATCGGCAGGATGATAATTGCGATCATCGTCATAAGCGGGCTGATCGTAAGCATCATGATAAATACACCGATAACAGTCGATACCGAAGTAATAAGCTGTGTGATACTCTGATTTAATCCGTTTCCCATCGTATCAATATCATTTGTAATACGGGATAATACCTCACCATAGGTTCTGGATTCAAAATACTTAAGTGGCATACGGTTGATCTTCTCAGATACATCCTTACGCATCTTGTAACATAGCTTCTGGGTTACACCTGTCATGATGATACCCTGTGTAAAGTTAAATAATACACTTAACAGATACAATCCCATACAGAACAGGAGAATCTTACCGATATAGGTGAAATCGATTCCGCCGATTCCATTTATCTTCCGCATAATGCCTTCTGATAATGCTGTCGTTGCCTTACCGAGTACCTTCGGGCAGACAACATTGAATACTGTACTGAACACCGCAATGACCATGACCACGATCACTGCCGGCAGATATTTTCTTGAATAACGAACCAGCTTCGATATGGTTCCTTTAAAATCCTTTGCTTTCTCGCCGCCTCCCATTCCAGGAGGTCCCATATGTCGTCCACCACGTCTTGGTCTGTTTTCTTCCATGTCTGTTACCTTCCTTTCCTGAGTTCTTACGCTATGCTCGCCGCAATCTCTTTTTCAGATAACTGCGAACGGGCAATCTGCTCATATACCGGACAATTCTCCATCAGCTCTTTGTGTGTACCCTTGCCTACGATCTTTCCTTCATCCAGTACCAGAATCTGGTCTGCATGTAAGATCGTGCTGACACGCTGGGCAACGATGAATACCGTACTGTCTGTCATGTCTTCACGTAGTGCTTTTCTGACTGCTACATCCGTCTTGAAATCAAGAGCGGAGAAGCTGTCGTCAAATATATAGATCTTTGCATTCCGGGCTACTGCTCTGGCAATCGCAAGTCTCTGCTTCTGACCGCCGGAAACATTTGTACCACCCTGTGAAATGCTGCTGTCATACTGTTTATCCTTTTCCTCGATGAAATCTGTTGCCTGTGCGATCGCTGCCGCTTTCTTCATCTGTTCATCGCTTGCATCCTCTGCACCAAACCGGATATTAGATGCGATCGTGCCGGAGAACAGCACACCCTTCTGCGGCACATAACCGATATTCTCCCGAAGGCTCTCAATTGATACATCCCGGATATCCGTTCCGTCGATCGTGATCTTACCACCTGTGACATCATAGAATCTTGGCATAAGCTGCACCAGGGAAGATTTACCGCAGCCGGTACTTCCTATAATCGCTGTCGTCTCGCCTGGTCTTGCTTCAAAATCAAGATCTGTCAGAACATCTTCATCCGCTCCCGGATATGCGAAGCTTACATGTTCGTAACGGACAACACCCTTTACAGCTTCTAACTTCTTACAATCCGGCTTGTCACAGATCGTACTCTCTGTATCAATAACTTCCTTGATTCGGTCTGCTGCCACGCCTGCCCTTGGAAGCATAACGGATAACATACCGATCATTAAGAAGGACATAATGATCATCATCGTATAAGTAATAAACGCTGTCATGGATCCAACCTGAAGCTCACCCGAATCGATTCTGTGAGCCGCAACCCACTCGATCAGGATCGTAACCGCATACATAATAAACATCAGAACCGGCATCATAAATGTCATTACACGGTTTACAAATAATGATGTCTTTGTCAGATCCTTATTCGCCTTATCAAAACGTTCTTCTTCGAACTTCTCTCTGCCAAATGCCCGGATAACCGGAATACCGGTCAGGATCTCTCTGGACACAAGATTAACACGGTCAACCAGATCCTGCATGATCTTGAACTTTGGAAGTGCAATCGCCATTAACACTCCGAGAACAACCAGGATGCCTGCTACCGCAACTACGATCACCCATCCCATGCTGGCGCCGCTCTCTACAACCTTTATGATACCGCCAACTGCCAGAACCGGTGCATATAAAACCATGCGGAGCAACATAACCGTAACCATCTGGATCTGTTGAACGTCATTTGTCGAACGCGTGATCAGGGATGCAGTCGAGAACCGATTGATCTCTGCATCTGAGAATGAAATAACCCGTTTGAAAATGCTTTCTCGCAGATCACAGCCCACACCTGCAGCTACTCTTGCGGCTACCAGACCGGTAAGTACCGCCGATGCAACCATTAACAATGTCATAAGGATCATCTCTACACCGACACGTTTCAGATAGGACATCTGGATATCCTTATAATTATAATCCATACTGTCATAACAGGTTCTTGTACAGGTAATGGCAGATGACATCATCATATCATCCCCCATACTGTCACGCATGGAATCGATCATCTGCTTCATCTGCGTTCCCATCTGACTCCACATCTCAGGCGGCAGCTCGTCCAATGTCATACCGCTTGCTGCAAGCATCTGCTTTAACTGATTATCTTCATCCGAATCCACCATCGTATATGGATAATAATACATCATCATCGGCTCCATACACGCCTGATCGATCTCATCTATATGATCCTTGCCGTCATCTGTCATACGGTATATGCCATCATCCGACTGCTCATAATACTTTTCCCACACCGTCACATCATCTTCATCCATAAACCCTTTAATAATGGTATACGCTTTTTCCGGGATCTGCAACGGACTACAATGATCAATGCCGTAATTCTGGATACCGGTATCGATCAGCTTCGACGTATAATCCGGCAATGCCAGATCACAATATGCCTGAACGATCAATAACAGAACAATGATCAGAACCGATTTCCAATATGGCTTCAAATTCTTAATTATCTGCATAGTTTCACCTCTCTATAATTTTCGCATGTAGAGGTATTCTATCACTACCTATATAAAAGTCAATTAAATTCCCATAAAAAATGAATAAAAAAAGACCCGCCTGCCAACTAGGACAGACGAGTCTCCTTGTATATTTAATACATAATATATTGGGGGCTTTATTTTACTGTAATCTTCAGTTTCTTACGGGCACCATTCTGAGCAAGTGCATATACATAACATGTACCTTTCTTCTTACCCTTGATTCTGCCTCCCTGTGAAACAGTTGCGATCTTGCTATTTGTTGAGATCCAACGAACCTTCTCACAGTGAACTTTCAGTTTCTTATTCTTAGCCATCTTGACTGTTGCATCAAGATAAACGGATTTGCGCTTTTTAACTGTAACCTTTGAAACCGTCTTACCCTTTGTGTTCTTTACAGTAACACCAATCGGGTTGTTGTACTTGTATTTCTTTGTTGCAGTTATTGTATGTAACTGGAAGGACTTGCCGATCATTCTCTTTTCTATCCTTCCAGTCTTGGAATTTCTTACATTCTTATAAGCAATAACCTTAAATTTATAGAATGTATTCTTCTTGAACTTCTTACCGCCTGCAAGCTTTGTAAGTGTATAGCTAATGTTCTTCTTACCCTTTAACTTACTTGCAGAAACAGTCTTGATCTTCTTATATTTGTAAATCTTATTCTTCTTATTGCAATAGTTACCGTAGATGATGTATCCATCAGCCTCTTTCAGACGTTCCCAACGTAAGGTCACCTTACTTGTTGTAGCAGAAGCTCTGCCTGTAAGCTGTCCCTTGGTATACTTGTCTACCTTATCGCTTGAAATCCACTTATCGGCTTCTTTTGTACCTGGCTTTGGTCCCGGCTGTGTTACTTCTTCTTTCCTAACGGTTACTTTTCCATCTGAAAGACGGATTACAACAAACTGTACTGCATCACTGTTTTCCATACCGGCCTTAACTGCGATCGCTGTGATCGTAGTTGCAGAATCCTTTTTAATTGTGAGTGGCTTTGTGTACTTTGTACCATACTTGGTTGTTGGATAGCTTCCATTTGTTGTATAGTAGATTGTTGCACCCGCTGTCTTTGTAGCAAGGGTAAATGTATTGTTATCCTTGGAATTTGTTCCGGTTGGTGCTGCAACCTGTCCCTTAACAGGCTTTACAGGTGTAGACGGAATCAGTTTGCTTACTTCTGCCGATACCACATCACTGTTTAACTTACCCGGAAGAGTTGCAATTGCCTTAATTGTCTTACCGGCAACAGAAGCCGCATCAATCGGTCCTGTATACTTCTTGCCATTCTTCTTAGTCGGTGTGCTTCCATCTGTTGTGTAGTAGATCGTTGCACCCTTTACTGCTGAAACAGTAATTGTCTTCTTGTCACCGCTTGCTGCGATCGTTGGCTTCTGGGTCTTCAGATCTGCTACCTTGACAGTTGCAATATCACTGTCCTTCATGTTATCTTTTACGCCAATAACCTTGATCGTATCAATCGTCTTTCCATTCTTATCTGTTGTAGGAATTGGTCCTGTATATTTGGTTCCGTTCTTCTTGCTTGGTGTTGATCCGTCTGTTGTGTAGTAAATATCTGCATCCTTCGGATCTGCTGTGATGATCAGTGATGTACCATCATCGGAAGCCTTAACGGATGGCTTTCCAACCTGAGCCTTATCACCTTCATCTTCTGTTCCAGGCTTTAATGCACTTACATCAAACTCCATAACGTCACTGTCTTTCATATTTGACTTAACAGCAACCGCCTTGATCGTCTTACCGTCTGTACCGGTGATCTGGATTGGTCCGGTATATCTCTTTCCATTTGTCTTACTTGGCGTAGTTCCATCTGTTGTATAGTAGATATCTGCGCCCTCTGTCTTTGTTGAAAGGAGAACAGACTTTTTATCCTCAGTCAGACTTGCAGTTGGCTTATCAACCTGTGCGATCTTACCCTTGTTATCATCAGAAGTTATATTCTTAACATCAAAGTCGATCACATTACTGTCTTTCATTCCATCTTTCACTGCGATAACTTTGATCTTATCAACTGGCTTACCATCTTTTGTTGTTGGGATAGGGCCTGTATACTTTGTTCCATTGCTTCTACTTGGTGTTGTTCCATCTGTTGTATAATAAATATCCGCACCCTTGGTCTCTGTAGAAACAATAACCGTATTTCCGTCGCTTGACTTCTTAGCTGTTGGGTCCTTGACACGCTCCAGTTTGGAGTCATCTGTATTAGTAATATCTGATTTCTCAATTTTCACCGGAGCACTTGCATAATCTGTAAACAATGCTTCATTAACATCTACTGTATCCAGATCATCTTTATTCTGAATTTCTGCTACAACATATATGTTGTATTTTTCTAATATGTTATCTGTTGTAATTCCACTCTTGCCGATCTTGTTAACTACTGCTGCAAGATCCAGATCTGCAGCGCCTGTTAATTTCGTTGAGTCAACAGCATCTAACTTACCATATGCAAGGATTTTTGATCCATTTGCATCGTAAGCCTTATCTGTAACCACATATGTGATCGCATTAACATTATTCTTTTTCTCACCTGTTACACTATAAGGAATTCTTACTACATTTCCCGTCCGTGTCATAGCACCAAGTGTTGTCTTAATGTCTCTGTCTAATAATGTCAGTTTATACTCCGCATTATATCCATCAGCATCAGCCTTCTTTACCTGTGATGTAAAAAGGATTGCAGATTTCTTTACATTAAATGCCGGTGACATTTCATATGGTGAATCAAAGGCCGTATTGATCTTTCCTGTTATATCCGAAGCTGCTCCAATTATTCTTCCCATCTCGTATATATCTCTGAGCATCCATCCTGAACCTTTTTCTCTCTGTCCTGCTGCTTCAACAGAATCCGGATAACCATATGTCGTATTTGTTGCTTCTCCACTGGTTAACACAAATACTTTCTGATTCGTTATCACCTTGCTGTTCTTATAAGCTAATCCTTTTCCATCTTCTTTAGAAGCTGCACTCTTTGAACTTTTGGCAATAGAAGCTATCTCGTCTTCTGAAAATTCCTTCAGGAATCCGGTCTGGCCATTTAACCATGTTTCATATTCCGTATAGCTTTCCGGTACATAAAGCTGCTTTAATGTACCATCACAATCTAACAGAATACTTCCATCCGTTCCAAAATCTGCTGCAGAATCATTATCTAACATACGGAACTTGATCGGCTGTCCGTCATATTTACCATAATATACATAACTTCCTTTCCAATCATCCGCTGTATTTAATGTTTCTCCATCATGTGAACCATATGGATTTTTGATTCCATTCTCTCCGTTACCGGTACCAGTCGGCTTCTTGCCATTGTTGTTGCCTGAATTACTGCTGTCATTATCAAATTTATATTCTGCAACATTGACCGGTGTACTTGCATAGTCGGAAAACAGTCCTTCGTTTACATTTGCAGTCTTTGCGTTATCTGTCTGAATATCTTCTGCAAATACATACACCTGATAATCCTTTAAGATATTATCAACGGTACATCTGCCTCCTACTTTTCTTGCCAAAGATGCAAGATTAATCGTTACACTGCCTTTTCCCTTTGCATTGGCAAGTTTTCCATATGCAAGGACTTTTGCATCATCAGCCGTATAACCTTTATTGGTAACCATATAAGAAACCTGAGTTGCTTTGGCTCTGTCAGTTCCGCTCAATACATATGGTACAACAATCGAATCTCCACTCTTCGTTAATTCATTAGTTGTAATATCCAATCTCATGTTCTTGTCTAACAGAGTCAGTTTATATTCCGCATTATTCTTTCCCTGTGTACCGGATACCAGTGAAGTAAACAGTATTTTGGAGACATCCACGTTAAATGCCGGTGAGATTTCTCCACCATACTGCATGGTCTCAACAGCTCCTTCGCTGTTGATCATTGCTTCACCCCATACATCATTGACGGTTGAATAATGTCCGGATCTTGTCCAATAGTAATTACTGACAACTGTTTTTCCGATTTTTAATCTCTGAGTTACTGCAGTTGCTTTATCCGGATATCCATATGATTTATTTCTCAGCTCACAAGAATCCAGAACAAATACCTTAGTATCTGTAAGAGGTGTAAATATCAGACTATAACCTGCCGCCGTCTTTAAACCACCATCTCTGACATTTTTTGACTTTTTTGTACTGGAAGCAATTGCTTCCCTGTCTGCATTCGTAAACTGGGTCAGAAAACCGGTCGTTTCTCTTCCCATACCATTATTAATCTTTTCGCCTTCTGCTCCACTGTTCAGCCATTGATAAATATTAGATTGATTCCAGTCTGTTCGGTCGGTTGTTTGAAAATATATACTTTTTGATGGATCTGATTCATCTGCTGTTAAAATAGTCGCACAGTCTAACAACATACTGCCATTGTCAATACCAAATGTCTTACCGGAATTGTTGTCCAATACCCGGAATCTAATTGGTTTATCGTTATATTCACCGTAGTAAACATAGCTTCCTGTCCATTTTTCCGTGTCACTTAATGTTTCGCCATTGGAACCTCTTGGATTCGTGATCCCTGCTATTCTGAGACCGGTGATCGTCTTTGTACTTTCTGAGGTAGTCGCAGCATCAACCTTTTCAATTGGGTTGAGTGTTGGCAACATACTGACAGCCATCGCTGCACTTATCGCAAGTGCTGTTCCCTTCTTGAAAAATCCCTTTTTCATCGTTTTCCTCCATTTCTTTGCAGATTGCCCATTCTCTGACGGCAATCTCATGTTGGTTCCCGGTTTTATCGGCCGGTTTTTGTTATGTACAATATTACTTTTAGCAATTTTCAAGTATATATTGTCACTTTATAAATATCAAGTGTTATACTGCAATATATTTTATTTTCGTACAAATGCACATAAAGCAAACGCATTTCACACAAAAAACATACATTTTTGCATTTTTACCTGTTATCCAATTTGAGTTTTAGAAATGCATTCTCAAAACAGATTTTTTACTTTCAATTAGATATGATGTCATATTTTTAATATCATATGTTATTTTATATCTAATTTATATTTTATGGGAATATACATAAAAGATATGGCGCAAATCCCACCAAGGGAATTTACGCCATATCTTTTTTCTTTCTTTATAGAAACTATTTTAATAATTAGTCTACTTTGATCTCTTTGATCCATCCTTCCGGAGCTTCGATCCTACCCATCTGGATACCTGTTAATGTATCATAGAGCTTCTGGATAACCGGTCCCATCTTCTCCATTCCACTTGGGAAGCAGATCTCTTTGCCATGATCAACAATCTTACCTACCGGTGAGATAACGGCTGCTGTACCACACAGACCACACTCTGCAAAATCTTTTACCTCATCGAAGTATACTTCTCTGTGCTCTACTTTCAGTCCGAGGTACTTCTCAGCAACTACCATAAGTGAACGTCTTGTGATTGATGGAAGGATACTGTTTGACTTAGGGGTTACAACTGTTCCATCCTTTGTTACGAAGATGAAGTTTGCTCCACCTGTCTCTTCTACCTTTGTTCTGGTTGCTGCATCTAAGTACATGTTCTCATCATAACCTTCCTGATGAGCTGTAACAATTGCATGAAGGCTCATTGCATAATTCAAACCAGCCTTGATATGACCCGTTCCATGAGGTGCTGCACGGTCAAAATCTGAAACCTTGATCGTAATTGGCTTTGCACCGCCCTTAAAGTAAGGACCTACCGGTGTACAGAACATTCTGAACTGATACTCATCTGCCGGCTTAACACCGATTACAGGATTTGAACCAAACATATATGGTCTGATGTAAAGAGTTGCACCTGAACCATAAGGTGGAACATAAGCAGCATTTGCTCTTACTGTCTCTTCCACTGCTTTTACAAATCTATCTTCCGGGAATGCAGGCATCTCAAGTCTCTTTGCTGAATCTGCCATTCTGCTTGCGTTCAGATCAGGACGGAAACATACGATTCTGCCATCTTCTGTTGTATATGCCTTTAATCCTTCAAATACTGTCTGGGCATACTGAAGAACACCTGCGCACTCACTTAATACAACGTTCGCATCATCTGTTAATGTTCCTTCATCCCATGCACCATTCTTATAATTTGATACATATCTTTTATCCGTTTTGATATAACCAAAACCGATACTTGACCAGTCAATATTTTTCTTCTCCATAACTATTCATCCTTTCAGTTTCTATTTCGCAAAAAAATAATATTCATAGTTTCTGTTATAGCACATTCTTTTCTCAATTTCCATAGTATTGATAATTTTTTTACTGTTCAAATATATATTTTACCATATCTGATACGGCATTACTGTCCTTATGCTTTAAGGTTCTCTTCGCAAGCGGCACGCGGTCCGTGATGATATTATCCACGCCAATTGCCATCATGCGACGCATCTCGCTGCTGGTATTTACCGTCCATGCGCAGACCATAATACCTTTTTTATGTGCTCCGGTTACCACCTGCCTGGTCAGGTATCTGGCATCAATGCTTAACACATCCATTGCTTCATAATTTGTCCGGTTGCTGTATCCGAAGCTGTATATATAGCCCGTCACGATATCCGGATCATCTTTCTTGATCCGTACAAGAGACCGTTGCTTAAAGGATGTGACAATACATTGCTCTTCCATGTTATTCTCTTTGAGCTCCTGCGCAACCTTTGCCTCCAGTTCTCCGTCATTCCGGACCGTTTTCAGTTCTATGTTCATCATGACCTTGCCTTTACAGGTATCGATTGCTTCCTGTAAGGTCGGAATCTTTGTTCCGGCATATTCATCTGAAAATTCTGCTCCGGCATCCAATTGCTGTAGCTCCTCATAAGTAGTATCACATACCAGCTTATCAACGCCTGTCGTCCGCTCGGTTGATGGGTCATGCATCAGCACAAGTTCCCCATCTGAAGTCAGCCGGACATCCATTTCCACATAATCTGCCCCTTCTTCGATTGCCTTTTCAAATGCAGGGATCGTATTCTCCGGAGCTTCACTGCTAGAACCTCTGTGTGCGGTGATCAACGTTGCCCCAAGGGAAGCGTAAGTCGGTGTCGTACCTGCAGACAAAAATCTGACATTCAGATATATTGCCAATACACAGGCAACAGCAACCATACTGACCAGTACATAATGGGTCTGCTTGTTAAGATCAGCATTATCTACATAATACATAAGCATCTTTGGTCGTGCGAGCTGTAATGCTGCAGAAATGTTGAACATACCACAGATAAAAAGCAACAACCCTCCGACAACGATGTTTATACGATTATACACTTCATAAAACAGTATCAGAACATTGTCGCCATCAGATTTCGCCTTGATAACAAGAACACTTACCAGAATAAATACTGCATATAGTACCGCACAGAATAAAGCAATAAACAATTCCCATAACATCTGGAACATAAAATGATGAAATCTTTCCCGTCGTGTCAGCCGGGTCTGCTCTTTTGCTTTCGATGCATCGACATTTCCAAGGATCAGCAACCGGATATATGGAATCTTTACGGACATAACCCAGATACAGATCAGATAGATCACTGCAAATCCGATCCAAAATGCTTTCTTTCCGGTTCCCCGAATACACAATTTCAACAGGTATTTTGTGACCGTATTATTATTTAACGCCATCAGAAACGGTGGCATGTATACTGCAAACGCAAATGGAAGCATGTAGAAAATACGCACAATCTTCCTTTTTCCAAAGAAACGAAAGAAATGCTTCTCGACCTGTACCAGATATTCAATCAAGCCATGTCTGCTGTGCCGGAGTGATGCATCAAACAATACAATATACATCGTAAGGTTCAACAACATAAACACCATGAGCAGCACAATAAGAAGCAATATATAAATAATAGATCCCGGCTTAATCAGGACATCCAGAAAGTTCTCTTTCGTGATCGAACTGTATCCGGACAATTTGATCGCCAGATAGAATCCACGAAATACAACCGGAACCAGAATAAACGACGAAACCAGTAGAAAAGCAAGCTGACACAGTACCACCTTTATTTTATTATGTGCCAGAAAATATCTGATCCGGAGCATATATTCCGCTTTCATATCTGTCTGCCTCCTGGTTGTTTGTTCAAAACAGGCATTGCAGAATATTCTATGCTCTGTTTAAACATTTCTGACATTACCAACCAGAGGACGCTTCCGCTCGTTTCGTCCTGCAACGGTACTAAGATGCCGTTTACACGCCATCTAAGGACCGGCGGACTCAAATGCCTCTGAGTTGGTAAGTCAAAATGTTTAAACAAAATCTACAATATGCTTTCTGCAATTGCCTGTTTAATCTCATAGTCTATATTATAGGCACAACCGAAGCTATCTGCAAGCACTCTCTGTCACAATAATCTGACAACCGAACACATCCGGCTTCTGACGATATATAAAAACCGGGAAATGTTCTACACAATTAATCGTACTTACCGTAACGCACTATACAAAAAGGCACCCACAATAAATTTTAATATCTCAGGATATTATTTGCGCTATAACATGACATTCGCAAGGATTTCGTTATGAGTTGCACATTGTACATTAGAGTAAGCTACACTAACCCCAGACTTCGCGCTAACGCTCGTCTTCACTAAGTGCTCCGCTCAGCCAAAGGCGAGTTGGCAAAGGAGCATTTACGAAACAGACATATGCGGAAATTAAAAAGCATGAGATTACTTCTTGCTATTAGCTCTGTCATCAAAAAATGACATAAGTGAGGCTTCCGTTATGAGCTGCATATTGTCAGTAAATGCGAGTGCCTGTCTGAGTCCGAAGGACGAGTTGGCACAGGAGCATTTACGAAACAGACATATGCAGCGAATAGGAACCGCAACGAGTCATTTATGATGACAGAACTATAGCAGGAAATAATCTCATGCTACATCAACCATTTTAGAAGCCGGTGTTTCGGTTATCGGTAATACGCTTTGCCTTGCCCTCGGAACGAGCAATAGACTTCGGCGGAAGCAGTTCTACCTTGGCACTGATCAGCAGAGTCTGCTTGATCTGTGTCTTGATATATGCAGCCAGCTTCTCAAGCTTATCCGCATCGTTTATATCAACATCATCCTTTAATTCCACCTGAACAGTAAGCTTATCCTGTGAATTCACACGATCAACTACCAGCATATAATGTGCAGATGCTTCTTTCACACCCATCAGTACAGCTTCAATCTGACTTGGGAATACATTGACGCCACGAACAACAAGCATATCATCGGTACGTCCTGTGATACGGCTCATCTTAACTGTTGTTCTTCCACAAGCACATGTTCCGTGATGTAAAGTACAGATATCATGTGTTCTGTAACGGATCATAGGCGCACCTGTCTTGGTCAGTGTAGTAAATACCAGTTCACCCGGTGTATCATCCGGAAGCGGTTCTTCTGTTACCGGATCGATGATCTCTGCAAGCACATGATCTTCATTGATATGCATACCATGCTTTTCCATGCATTCAAATGCAACACCGGGACCACCAATCTCCGTAAGTCCATAGATATCGAGTGCATCAAAATCAAGCAGATCTTCCAGATGCTGTCTCATTTCCTCTGTCCATGGCTCTGCACCAAAACAACCGGATTTCAGTTTTAATTCTTCCGGCTTGATTCCCATTTCATGGATGGTTTCTGCCAGATATGTTGCATAAGATGGTGTACAGCAGAGCATCGTAGCACCAAGCTCTTTCATCATTATAATCTGTCTCTGTGTATTACCGGATGACATTGGAATTACTGTAGCCCCAATCTCTGTTGCACCCTGATGTGCCCCCAGTCCGCCAGTAAATAAACCATAACCATAAGCAATCTGAATGATATCATCCTTTGTACCGCCTGCAGCAGTCAGTGCTCTGGCAACCATCTCTGTCCATACCTTAATATCATTTTCCGTATATCCTGATACGATCGGCTTTCCGGTTGTTCCTGAAGAACCCTGAATACGTACAATATCTTTAAGATCTGCAGCAAATAGTCCATATGGGAAATTATCTCTCAAATCGGTTTTCTGCGTAAATGGAAGCTTTACGATATCTTCAATTCCATTAATATCTTCCGGTTTTACTCCGGCTTCATCCATTCTCTTTCTGTAAGCCGGAACATTATTATATTCCAACTCTACGGTAGCTCTCAGTCTCTCTCCCTGAAGCTTTTTTCTTTCATCAAAATCCATACATTCCATTGCATCGTTATAGATGTAATGAATCTTCTTCTGTCTCATATGTGACTATCCTCCATGTCTGATCTTGGCTTTACTTTTTCGCTTTTATGTTTTTCCACACTAAAGCGTTTACCCATAAAAATTTTAGCTGAGCAGCCTGTATATGTCAAGGAAGTTTTTACCTTCCCTTAAAGATTTTCCATATAGTACAAAACGACCACCACACAGGCGCGTCCTGCATGATGGTCGTTCTGTCAATATATTGGTATATAAGATTTACGCAAATCTTGTTGTGTTAATCTTTACACCAGGACCCATTGTTGAAGCAATTACAACGCTCTTAAGGTACTGTCCCTTAGCAGCTGATGGCTTTGCTTTTACAATAGCATCCATTAAGGTCTGGAAGTTTTCGTCTAACTGTTCCTCTGTAAAGGAAGCTTTTCCCACTGGCACATGGATAATATTGGCTTTATCAAGTCTGTACTCTATCTTACCAGCTTTGATATCATTAACTGCTTTTGTTACGTCCATTGTAACTGTACCAGCCTTAGGGTTTGGCATTAAGCCCTTAGGTCCAAGTACACGACCAAGACGTCCAACAACACCCATCATATCAGGTGTAGCTACAACAACATCGAAATCTAACCATCCGTCTTTCTGGATCTTTGGAACTAATTCCTCACCACCTGCGTAATCAGCACCGGCAGCAAGAGCTTCGTCTACCTTATCTCCCTTAGCGAATACGAGAACCTTAACTGTCTTACCTGTTCCATGAGGTAATACAACTGCACCACGTACCTGCTGATCTGCGTGACGTCCATCAACGCCCAGTCTTAAGTGAGCTTCGATTGTCTCATCAAATTTAGCTGTAGCCATCTTCTTTACCAAAGCAACTGCCTCTTCGAATTCGTAAACGGCTGTTTTGTCATAGAGCTTGCTTGCATCTATATATTTCTTACTCTTCTTCATTATAAACCTCCTGTGGTCTTATCGGGAGCGACCCTCCCACCAAAATGTTTTTATTCTTAATTACTCTTCAACTGTAACGCCCATTGAACGAGCTGTTCCAGCGATCATGCTCATAGCAGTTTCAAGGCTTGCAGCATTTAAATCTTTCATCTTAAGTTCGGCAATTTCCTGAACCTTAGCCTTTGAGATAGTTGCAACCTTTGTCTTCTTTGAGTTAGCTGAACCGGATTTGATATTACAAGCCTTCTTGATCAGAAGTGCTGCAGGAGGAGTCTTAGTGATAAAGCTAAAGCTCTTATCCTGGTAAACTGTAATAACAACAGGGATGATCATATCTCCCTCGTTAGCAGTTCTAGCATTGAATTCCTTTGTAAATGCAACGATATTAACACCATGCTGACCAAGAGCCGGTCCAACAGGTGGTGCAGGTGTTGCCTTTCCTGCAGGGATCTGTAATTTGATATATCCTTCTACTTTCTTCGCCATCTTAGCGCACCTCCAAAAATATTGTGGTAATAACGGGGGATACCCTTCCACTCACTCTTACAATTTCTTGATATCAGCGAATGCAATCTCTACAGATGTTGCACGGCCAAATATTTCTACATCGATGGTAATGGTCTGTTTACTTGGGTTAATTGCCTTAATACTACCCACGGTACCTTCCCAGGCACCTGCTGTAACCTCAACCATATCGCCTACTTCCGCATCGATCACGATTGTCTCCTTGTTGATTCCAAGGTACTTCATCTCATCATCTGATAACGGAACCGGTTTTGATCCCGGTCCTACGAATCCTGTAACACCTCTTGTATTACGAACTACATACCATGTAGCATCGTTCATAATCATATTGAGCAGGACATAGCCGGGAAACAGTTTTCTGGTAACAGCTTTCTGTACACCGTTCTTAACCTCAATGGATTCTTCTACGGGTACAGATACTTCTAATATCTGGTCCTGTAATTTTCTGTTTTCAATTGTTTTCTCAATATCAGCTTTAACCTTATTTTCATAACCTGAGTAGGTATGGACTACATACCATTTTGCGCTTTCTGCATCTGCCATATAATTCACCAACCTTTACTCATTATATTATGAAATTCAAGCCTATTTGTATAAGCCAGTCAACGACTGCAATAATAGCTCCGAGGATTACCGTTGAAACGATTACTACGGCTGACTGCTTAAACAGGGTTGTTCTGTCAAGCCATGTGATTTTCTTGAATTCACCCTTTAGTTCCTGGGTCCAGCTTTTCTTGAGAGCTGTTGATTTTTCTTCACTTTTTGCCATTAAACCAATCCTCCTTCACTGGTCCGGAACTATTTTGTTTCCTTGTGTACTGTATGCTTCTTGCAGAATCTGCAGTACTTCTTTGTTTCCATTCTGTCTGGATGCGTTTTCTTATCCTTTGTCATAT
>OLPW01000106.1_pt1 | contig 92465 bp, 74 predicted proteins | sample 1672161 | NCBI WGS metagenome assembly OLPW01 (sample SAMEA3136654, study PRJEB25190) | human gut metagenome
ACCTTTTATAGCCATTTTCAGTTGTCAAAGTACAGGTTTAATTTTTCATTTTAGGCTTGTCTTGATCTTATCTTAAACCAACTACTGTCCTATAAACAGTACTTTTATATATATCCCTGTCCTTTCGTACAATCAATCTATTATATCACATTTTTACATCAACCGACCTTTTTCAGCAAGAAATATAACAAAATCCATCCATTTTCTCATTTCAACAGAAAAAACGCCCATATCCATGGCACCCGCCACGAACACAAGCGTTTCATCCTTTCCCAATATGTGTTTCTTCACACTCTGACACAATCCCGTGTGATCTCCTTCAGTGAAGCCACACCGCACATTGCCATCGTATCTTTCAACTCACTTCCGATCTTATTGACATAAGCCTCGACGCCTTCCTGCGCTCCGCCATACACGGCAGTCACAAACGGACGGGCAATGATCACCGCATCGGCTCCCAGTGCCAGTGCCTTAAACACATCCACACCGGAACGGATGCCTCCGTCGACAAAAATCTTCATGGAGCCATCGACTGCATTTGCGATCTCTTCGAGCACCTCTGCGGTGGCAGGACACTGATCCAGAACACGCCCGCCGTGGTTTGACACAACGATCGCATCTGCCCCGGCTTCTTTTGCCTTCATGGCACCCTTGACGGTCATGATTCCTTTGACGATAAACGGCAGCCCTGCCGCCTGTTTCACTTCACGCAGATCCTCCACCGATTTGCTTCCGGCCGGTGGGGTCAGATTCTTTAAAAACGGCAGTCCGGCCGCATCAATATCCATTGCCACGGCAAAGGCACCGGAATCTTTTACCATTGCCATTTTCTCCCGGATCACTTCGATGTTCCACGGCTTTACGGTCGGAATTCCCAGTCCGCCGGCATTTTTGATCGCTTTTGTCACTGCGACCATGACATTGCTGTCGGTTCCGTCTCCAGTAAAAGCAGCGATGCCAGATGCCGCACAGGCGGAAACGAGAATATCGTTGTAGGAAATATCATTCAGGCAGTCTCCGTAATGCAGCTGCACGGCGCCTACCGGACCGGCAAAAAACGGATACTGAAACGTTCTGCCAAACAGTTCCAGTGTCGTATCACATGGACGGTTTTCGACCAGCGTGTCCATCTGGACGCGGATTTCTTTCCATTTGTCATAGTTGCGGATGGCGGTATCTCCGATACCTTTGGCTCCCGGCCCCGGCATCTGGTTTTTACAGGCTCTGCCGTTACATTCCCAGCACGCCTTACAGTAAGATCCGATACGGCCTCTCGCCTGTTCGATACACTCTGTATAATTCATAGGTCTGTTCCTTCTTCCTTTGTCTGTAAATCAGAATTTTTATCTGTCATGATTCATACGCCAGTCGATGCATCGTTTCAGATAATGCACATAATCCGGGTTCTTGCACATTCCCTTGCCCGGTGTATCGGAAATCTTTGCGACATCCATACCGTTGCACAGCGTGGTTTTCATGACGATATTCAGTGCCGGTACCTCCGTATCATTTGAGATATAGGTGCCGATTCCAAAAGCCACCTTTGTGCGGTTCCGGAAATGTTCGTACAGTTCGTGTGCCCGTGCAAAATCAAGAGAATCACTGAACAATAAAGTCTTGCCTGCCGGATCGATCCCCAGTTTCTGGTAGTGTGCGATCATTTTTTCGCCCCACTCCACCGGATCTCCGCTGTCATGACGCACGCCGGAGAATAACGTTGCATAGGTCAGCTGGAAATCCCGCAGGAAACAGTCGGTCGTAATCGCATCGGTCAGTGCAATACCGTTTAACACGCCATACTCGCGTACCCAGGCATCAAGCGCGTACCAGTTGGAGTATGCCGGGTTATGTTTGTGATTTCCCTGTCCGACACACATGATCCACTCATGTGCCATGGTTCCGACCGGTGTCAGATTGTATTTCTTTGCCAGATAGACGTTGGACGTTCCGACAAATTCTGACCCGTGAAATTCTGCTTCTTTCAGCTTGCGGACAGCAAGCTCCTGTGCCTCTGCGGAAAGACGGCGGCGCAGTCCGAATTCACTGAACGAACCGATCTCGTATCTGCCGCTGGCATCTTTGATCTTCCGTTCCAGACGTTCCTGGAAACTGGCATAAAGCCTATCATAATCGTACGCCATACGGAAATACACTTCGTTGACAATCGCCAGTGTCGGGATCTCATACAGGGACGTATTCAGCCAGGTACCGAATGTCTCGATGGAAAGTCCGCATTCCGCCTCATCCGAAATCTTAAAATCCTCATAGCGCGGCTGCCACAGGCGCAGGAAATCAATATAGCTTCCCTTGATCCATGTAATGCGGTTCAGATAGTCCAGCTCTTGTTCCGTAAAACGCAGACTGCAGTACGCCTTAATCTGCTCTTTGATCTCCTGCACCATATCTGCCGTAAAGTGCACATCGGTATTGCGGCACTTGAATGTCCATGTGGTTTTATAGTCGGAGAACTGGTGATAGATGGCCTCTCCCATACTAAATTTGTACATGTCTGTTTCCAGCAGACTGGTGATGATCTGATTTAACTTCATAATTCTTCTCTTTTCTTCTTACTTAAATAAGATACAATTACTGTATATCCACCTGACAGGTTTTCATCGCTTCGATCGCCGTGCGGTGCGACTCCGATGTCACGCAGGCGCATGCTTTTTCAATCACGCACACGCGCGCTTCCGGAACAAAGGCTTTGGCAATCATGACATTGCTGATGACGCAGATACCCGTGCACACGCCACAGAAATCAATCTGTGCCTCTGCATCACCGCAGTACTGCTTTAAGCACTCGCCAAGCTGCACACTGCCAAATGCCGGCTTACAGATCGTCTCGATCTGTTCTTTGGAATAAAAGGATGCTGCCTTACGGATCACAGGCGCAATCTCCCAGCCTTCGGTTCCTTCGATGCAGTGCACGACGGGCAGCCGCTTTCCTTCCTGCGTATCCAGATAATTACTCTGGTGCGTGTCTTGGGTGAAAATGATTCTGTCATACACGCCTGTTTTTATCACTTCCGCGACCTTCGGAATGACTGCTGCACACTCTGCATTGCCCAGCGGTCCGGTCGTAAAATCGTTTTGCATGTCAACAACAACTAATATTCTTTTCATAGTCTCTCCTGTGCTTCCCTTTTTCTATACACGATAACGGTTAAAACAGGAATACATCTCCTGCACCCGCGGCATGGCATAACCGCCGGAAACGATACTGTTTTCTGCCAGAAAACGCATGCCGGACGTTTCGAGTTCTTTCTGTAACTGTACAACGACTTCGGCAATTGTCCGTTTGCCGTCCACCAGGTGTTCAACCGCATATTTTAAGAGCATGCCAAGGCACGCAGTCTGTTCGCTGTCGATCAGCTGTTCTAAATACCGCAGATCCACGGTCTGCTTTCCGATGGCAAATCCATCCGTTCCCATGGTTTTTAATTTTAACCGCTCCGGCTCATTTTTGCGCACGGCTCCGCTCCGGTAATCCCTGCGTTTTGTGGCACCATTTTTATCTTTTTCCATGATCCGGTGACTGTGTGGCAGGGCGAACGGATGTGGCTTTTCTTCTGAAATCGGAAATTCTTTGCACAATGCCTTCGCCTTTTTTGTGATGTCAACCGGCTTGTAGCGGTCCATCTGGATCACGGTATCCGCAATATGGAAAAAGGCACCGGAACTGCCCGCTACCAGGATGGTAGAAATTCCTGCCTGCTCATACAGATCGCGCGCACGGGAAAGAAACGGCGTGATCGGCTCTTTGTCCGGACTGACTACTTTCTGCATAAATGCATCCCTTACCATAAAGTTCGTCGCAGACGTATCCTCATCCAGCAGAAACAGGCGGCTTCCCGCCTCCATGCCTTCCACGATCCCGGCTGCCTGCGATGTGCTTCCGCTGGCATCTTCCGTTGAAAAATGATGGGTATCTTTTCCGTTTGGCAGGTCATTGATAAACATGGAAATATCGACATCTTTGATAAACCGTCCGTCCTCCGAACGAAGTTTTAAGGCGGTCTCATCCGTGATCACAAACTCTCTGCCGTCCCCTGCGATATGGTTATAAACGCCCAGTTCGAGTGCAGTCAGAAGTGTGGATTTTCCATGATAGCCGCCACCGACGATCAGTGTGATTCCTTTCGGGATTCCCATACCGGTGACCGCACCCCTGTGCGGAAGCTGCATCGTCACCCTAAGGGATTCCGGAGAGGTAAAGGCTACGGACTGTTTCATCGGCCGGGAGGAAATCCCGCTTTCCCGTGGCAGTACCGCATCATCGGCAACAAAAGCAACCAGCCCCTGTTCTTTCAGCTGGTCACGGACTGCCTGCTGGTCTTCTGCCAGTTCCACGGCATCCCGGATTCTGCGGGCATCGAGATTTTTATAATAAAATGAGTGCTTTACACATTCCGGCAGATAGGTAAACAGAATTTTCTCCAGTTCCCTGGCATTGATCGTCCGTCCGTTTGCCGGAAATCCTACCGCAAAACGCGCGGTGATTTCTTTTTCGTTCACTTCACAGGCTGTCCGGGTCAGAATCTCCTGTCCGCAGTGGGTTACCGAGATCAGGCCGCTCTTGCCCGATCCCTTCGCCTTAAATGTAAAGTGGTTGATCTGTGCGGCAAACGTGCGCAGCAGTTCATCTGCCAGTGCTGTGCGCGTCCGTGTATTTTTCATGGCATATTCCGGAAATGCCGCTGCCTTTGCATCCACGGTCACGCGCACATGGGAAGGTGCCGCAAAAGGATCTCCCTGCACATGATCGATGGATAACACATAGTCTGCAAACCGGTAACTTCCCCGCAGGGATTTGTATGCCGGATAACTTTTATGATCGATACTCCGTAACGTTTCTCGTAAATTGCTGTCTGATTGCATAATGACTCCTGTTTTCTTTTAAACGGAATGGTTCCGCTTTTCTTTTTTCTTTAACAGCGCAGAAGTATCGAGTGCCTGGGAAGCCGTTTCCTCCGGTTTTGTTTTCTTTATCTTTTCCATTGGTTTTTCAGCTTCCGGCTCCGGCTGCCCGTCTTCTGCTGTTTTTTCTTTTGTCATTATAGCTTTTTTTGCCGGTCTCGTCCAGTGTGGCATTGGCGGAACATAGGCAAACCGCCGCATGGCGATATCTGCCAGAAATACGAAAAGCAAAAGGATTAAAAGCGGATTGGTCAGACAAACCCGTGCCCGCCCGGAAGCTTTTAACTTCTTCCATACATTCTTCTTTGGGGAAAGCATCTTTCCATACTGTTTGATGAACGCACAAAAGCTGTCGTTTGTCAGCGCAAATTTGTACTCCTGCGAATACTGTACCACGGCTGCGGTGGTCAGGGCATTTTCGATTTTTTTGCCGTTTTTCCGCTGCACGCTCAGATTGTAGACACCGGAGACTGCCGTATCCAGCTGTGCCTCATAAGTTCCCGGCGCACTTGCGGTCAGTTTCGCCTGATGCGTTTTTCCATCCGGATCCGTGTACACAGCCTCCACCTGTGTCTGCTCTGCGTAGTCTTTGGCATAATAGGTAACTTTTGTTGTTCCGTTTACGGTAGTTACATCCACACGGTCTTCGCCGAGTGCTGTATTTCCCGCACTATAATCGATGATCCGCTTCCACAGCTGCACGTAATCATTCTGCTGTGCCAGCCCGGCGGTCCAGCGGTTTGTCACATCGGTATTCCACGCAACCGTATGCCCCAGTCCATACTGCATGACAGACAAAATCGGGTCATCCTTTTCGGCAGATGCCAGCAGCACATTGGCTCCGGTTTTCGGAGAGGCACTCACGTACCCTTTGATCTGCGGCCAGCCATCGGCAAAGAGATTTTTCGTAATGGCATTGCTGCTGTTTCCTTTCAGTGAAAACTGTCCGTTCTGCAAATAGGTATCTCCATTTAAAAATACTTCCTGTGCAAAGATTTTCGGGATATCGGTTGAGATATCGGAATAATAATAGCGGCCGTTACACTGCGTTGCCAGTCGTTCCAGAAGCTGTCTGTCAGACGACTCTCCAACCGCTACCGTGGAAAGAGTTACATCGGCATCCTTGCAGTCCTTGATGATATCTTCAAAATTTCCGGTTTCCCCCTGTCCATCCGTCAGAAGGACAATATGCTTTAGCTGCGCCTTGCTCTTCTTAATTTCATTTAGTGCCGCACGCACGGCCGGTTTGATGGTCGTTCCACCGCCTTCGCTGATCGTCTCGATGCTTTGATGGATCTTGTCTTTATCCTTCACTTTTTCCAGCGGCACCTGCCAGGTGTAACCATCATCAAAGGTTACCACACCGACTTCATCTTTCGTATCCAGCTGATCCACAGCCGCTTTGGCAGCCGCGATCGCCAGATCCAGATTGGTGCCTCCTTCGGTCTGTTCCGACATACTGCCCGAATGATCAATCACCATGACCATTGCCAGATTCTGTTTCTCATTCACCCCGCGCAGCTGCATATCGACCGGAAGAAGTTTCTCCAGTTCCGTATCCAGATATCCGCCCAGTGCAAAACTGTCCTCACCGCCGCATGCCACCAGTCCGCATCCGTAGTCTTTCACATAAGTTTTCAGATTTTTTAGAAAGCCCTCCGGCAGATCTGTCCGGTACACATTTTCCAGAATGATGCTCTTGTACTGCAGCATCTCTTTTAAAGTATCCGGTGCACTGACTGCGGATACCTGCCGGTAATTGCATCCGGCAGCATCCAAAAGTCCTAAAAACGGTGTGCTGTCCTCTCCCATTCCGGATACAAGCAGAATCTTTGGCAGGGAATCCACCGTTGCATACGTACCATAATCATTGTTTTTTTCACAGGTGTCCTTCGGTGCCTTCACGCGCACGGTATACTGCTGCGCATCGGTACCGACTACCTTCTGTTTCAAAACAAAACGGTTGCTGCCTTTGTTTAAATGCACGCCTGTCTGACTGACCATCTCCGTTCCCTGCAAAAGCTGCAGCTTCGCATCGGTCTCATAGTTGCTTTCCACAGTTACCGTCATGGAATAGGAATCACCCGGATAAAGATACTCCGGCATTTCCACGTTTTCGATATAGGCATCGCTCCCCTGCTTTGTATCTTCATAGAGAACCGAATACAGCTGCACGTTTTTTGCCGTCAGTGCCGATGCCGTATGCTCGATGTTTCCCTTTGTCTGCTTTCCATCCGTAAGCACCACAAGCCGTCCTGCCGCATTGTCCGGGATCATGGAAAGTCCTGTGGAAACGGCTTCCTCAAGGTTGGTTGCATCCGCCTCCGGTGCCGAGAGAATCTGAAAACTGTGTTTCTCACTGGTCAGAAACTGTTCCACAACCGCATTGGCTCCAAACGTTACGATGGCATACTGATTGTTCTTTGGCATGTCTTTGACCTGCCGGCTCATATACTGCTCCATCTGCGTGAGATTTGCGGCATTGCTCTCCGACAGATCAACCAGAAAAACGGTTGTATCTTTCGCGTGAGAAAGTGGCACCGAAATTCCACAGACAGCCAGCACCAAAAGGGCAAGCCCCACCAGACGCACCGCAAGATAAAACCGCCCACGGTAACGCATCTGCCGGACATAACAGATCCACTCCAGTATCATAAGAAGAAGCACAAGGATAAGGATGACATTGCGCATCTGCTTTCGCACAAGCTGCCGCTGCATCGTGTTGCGGCTGCCGGAATCGCCTGCCGTGATCCGTCCATCCGACTGGCTGCTGCATGCAAATTTTACAATATAGGATTCCTTTCTGTCGCCCGCTTTTACGGTAAACAGTCCTGCCTGATCGGTAGGTGCTGCAATCTGCTGCACGTCCACACCGTTTAATGCATGAAACTGCACGGTATCTCCGGCATCATAGACGTTTTGGGAAAGAAGGGAACTATCCTCAAGATAGTGCAGCGCATGGTTCATAAATACCGGAAACTCCGGCTGCAGGGCAAAATCCGATTCCCGCAGGTCAAATCCAAGTACCACCTCCCGGATTCCGTCATGCTCCCCGTAGTATGCGGCGCACTGCTTTCCGTTCCACAGAAAGCCCGTGGCCCAGACCGGCAGATCATACACATACGTCTGATTTACCCCGAGCGCAAAGTCCCGGATTCCGGAAGTCAGTTCGGTATCGCCGGCGGACAGGCTGACATTTTTTTCCTCGTTCTTTCCCTCTTTGGCAAAAATCATCTGCGCCTTCTGCTGATTAGATTCCTGCACTGCCGTATCCGCATCAAAAATACAGACCCCCGGATCGTCACGGTCAAGTGCATCCGTTGTTTTTGCCTTGGAAAGATTCTCTCCGGTCACGGCAAGATACGCTTTTTCGATATAGGTATTTCCTTCCCCGATCAGTGTGGCTTTGCTCGTGGAAACCTGGTCTTTGAGTGCATAGGCACAGTTATCCTCATGTAAGGAATCCTTCTGGCTGCTGCCGGCAAATGTCACTGCGGAAAGTTCGGTATGCAGCGGCTGGTTTCCCCAGTTCACCTGTTTAAACAGGCAGGTATACGTCTCGTCTGCGGCAAGGGAAAGTGTACGCACTTCAAGAATTTTCTTTCCCTCATACAGCGTAATCTCCATATTTGCCGCATGATCGCTGTAATTTGTCACGCCTGATGCAACCGTATACGTGTCCCCGCTGCTGTCTTTGGTGCAGGACAGAAACGTATTCGCCACGTTAGAAACGGGACTTCCCACCACGCGGATGGTTGCCTGAAGCTGACTTTTGAGATTTTTCGTCTGTTTTGCCCCAATGCCGTCGGTATAGACGATGACATCTGCCAGATCGTTCTTTTTGTCTTTTTTCTGCACCGTCTGTACGGTTGCCAGTGCATCAGAAAGCGATCCGGCTGTGTCCGTGCCCTTGATGTCTGCCAGCGTCCGATACAGTGCTTTTTTTTCGGAAGTATGGACGGCAAGCAGATTGGTTCCCGTGCCGTCACAGGTAACAATGGATATTTTTGCCCCATCCGAAGCGGCAATCTGCTCTTTGATCTCACTTACGGCTTCCCCTAAGCGGGTATTGCCCCCTTTGGTGAGATGCTTCATGCTTCCGCTGGTGTCAATCAGATACACCACGTCCGTACTGCCTGTACCCTTACGCTGTATAAACGGTGCCATCAGTGCCAGAATAAGCAGCAAAAGGATCACGATCTGCAGATACATCAGCAGATTGTGCAAAAACTTTTCCCAGAACGTTTTAGACTGTTCATTATAAAAAAGCTTCTTCCACAACAGGTTCGAAGACACTGGTGTGTCTGTCCCCTTTGGCACAAGCAGATATAAAATCACAACAACCGGAACCGCCAGCAAAAATGCCAGTGGCCACAAACTCTCAAATATCATAATCCATCCTCAAATTTTTCTCAGACAAACAAAGGTCTTAAATCTTCTAAAATCAGCGCACGTCTCTCTTTTTCGGAATCACAGAGTATATAAGTGCCTCCGGCAGCCGATGCACTTTTTTTCAGCCGCACAGAAAGCTTTTGCAGTTCCTGTTCATATCGCGCAATCACATCCGCACGCATCGTCACGCGCAGTTTTTCTTTGGACTCCATATCTATCAGATTGCGCGTACCGTCCATTGTCACACGCAGTTCTTCCGCACACAGTGTCTGAAGCAACACGGGTCTTTGTTTCGTAAAGTCCAGATACTGCATCGTTTTTTCCAGACAATCCTGCGTGGGATCTGTCGCTGCTTCGGTCAGGAAATCACTGACGATCACGGTAACTCCCGCCCCACGCCTCTGCATCTGGCGCACGGCGGAAAAAGAATCCGTCTCTGTCCCCGAAAATGTGCGTGCCTGCAGCCATCCAAGTACTTTTGGCAGTGCATTCTTTCCCCCGGAAACCACAAGCGGAGTTCCCATCTGGCTGCTGTCATACAGCACCAGCCGGTCCATATGGTGCAAAGTCAGAAAGGCAATCACCGCGCACAGATCCTGTGCCAGTTCTGCCTTGCTCTTTTTTCCATAGTGCATTGATGCACTGGTATCTAGAATAACCGATACCACTGCTTCCTTTTCTTCGAAATATTCCCGGATATACATGCGCTCCGACCGCGCATAGACATTCCAGTCCAGCCTGCGCAGATCATCTCCCGGCATATACTCCCGGAAATCGGAAAATTCCGCAGAAGTCCCTTTCTGTACGGATCTGCGGTTTCCTGCCATATTCTGGCTGCTTTTCTGTTTCATCGCGATCACAAGCCGCGACAGCTGTTCATAAATTCCCGCATCAAGCATACAGTCCCTGTTCCTTTTCTGTTAAGATCTGCCCAATCACCGCATCTTCCGTAATCCCCTCCGATACTGCATCGAAACTGAGCAGAATCCTGTGCCGCAATACCGGAAGTGCGACACATTTGACGTCCTCAAACGAGACATTCAGGCGGTTTTCCATAAACGCGCGTGCCCTGGCTGTGCGGATCAGTGCCTGTGCCGCACGCGGGCTTGCCCCCTCCCGGATATACGGATTGTCTGCATGAGTTGCCATAACCAGATCCAGAATATAATCCATGACGGCATCCGCAATCGGAATCTGTGCAACGCATGCGCGCGCTGCAAGCAGGCTTTCCCGGTCCATGACCTTTTCGATCTTTGGCGGATGGTTTCCCTCCGTCAGTTCCACGATTTCCCGCAGTTCCTGCCGGTCCGGAAATTTTACCAGCACTTTAAACAAAAAACGGTCCAGCTGGGCTTCCGGCAGCGGATAAGTTCCCTCGTTTTCGATCGGATTTTGTGTGGCAAGCACCAGAAACGGCTCCGGCAGCGGATGGCTGGTCGTTCCGATCGTCACGGTGTGTTCCTGCATGGCCTCTAAGAGAGCTGACTGTGTCTTTGGCGTGGCACGGTTGATCTCATCCGCCAGCACCAGATTGGCAAAAATCGGTCCTTTTTCAAACCGGAATGCACTTTTTTGCTCTTCTTTTACGATGATGTTGGTACCGGTCACGTCACTCGGCATCAGATCCGGGGTAAACTGGATTCTCTGAAAACTCAGATCACACACCTGGCTGATCGTGCGCACCAGCATGGTCTTTCCCAGTCCCGGCATACCTTCTAAGAGTACATTTCCGCCCGCCAGAAGTGCCAGCATGACCTGGCGGATGACGTCTTTTTGTCCGATAATTCCCTTTGCAATTTCCTGTTCACATGCCATGGTGTTCTGCTGGCATACTTCATATTCTGTCATAAGATCTCCTCTCCATCAGTTCAGATTTTCAAAATAATTCCGGATGACATCTTCCATGCCGGCCGGGTATTTTCCATTGGCAATGCCTTCGTAGGCCTCTTTCGTGTAATCGCCGACCACGGAATCTAAATCCACGTGTTCGCCTTTCCATGCCAGACCATTCTTCGCCTTGTAATAATCGGAATTCTTCGAATCCCCCTTGTCCTTTGTGATACTGCTGTCGTTTCCGAGTTTATTCGGAACACTCACATAATCATGTGTTCCCCCTCCGGATCCGGTTCCGCGTCCACCGCCTGTTCCGTTTCCTGTTCCACTTCCGTTTCCGCTTCCTGTCCCCTTGCCGTTTCCGCTTCCACTTCCATTACCACTTCCACTTCCGTCCTTTCCACTGCCCGGATCTTCCCCATCCCCGGAATCCTGGGAACTGGTTTCCGAAGACTGCGTGGATTCCCCACGCTGCGTACCGCTTTGTGTAGTGTTTTGTGTAGTGCTTTGTACATCCCCCTGTGCCAGCTGGTTTCCTGTATTGGTATTCACCTGGATATTTTTAAGTACCGATGCCAGGGCATCCGCCCCGGAAATCTGTGCCGCCTGTCCATACTTGTAGGAAAGTTTCTGCCCGGCAGATGCCAGTGCCTGCTTCGTATCTGCCTGCTGCATTTCTTTTTGCGATAAGGCCAGTGACTGTATCAGTTCCTGCAGGGCTTTCTTTTGTTCTTTTGTCATAGAAGCGGTGTCAGTCTGTTTTAAGGCATCCATCACTTTTTGGATTTCTTTTTCCTTTTCCCGGGCTTCCTGCCGGATGGCATGCCGCTGTTTCACCTGTTTATGCGCGGGGGACGGCACAAACGAAAGAACAAGCGCCAGCCCAAGGGAAAGAAAAAGTGCCACAAGTTTCCTTCGGTCCGGACAAACACGCGCCTTTTTCCATGTATGGTTTTCCTGTAACATATGCACGGCATCGCTGCGCTGCATCCGGTCGATACTGCCCTCTTTTCCGATACGCCCATATGCCGTCACGATCCGTTCCTGAAACCCGAAACGGTCGATCTGCTGTGCTGCCTGTACCATGGTACATCTCTTCTTTACCGTATAAATGCCTCCAGCAGCCGCACCACATAAAACTGCCAAAACAGCCCACACATGCACCGTATAAAAAGGGACAAACACCGCACATCCTTCCAGCACCATGGCGATGGTTCCACCTGCGGCAATTCCTGTGCTTTCATAGCGCAGGAACTTTTTTACGTTCTGTTTTCTTTTGCTGTAACGGATTTCCTGCAGCAGAAATGCTTTTTCATCCATGTTGCTTTCCCCCTGCATGTTTTCTTCCATATCCTGCCATCGGATTGATCCGCCGCATCGCAATCAGAAGAAAGACAAATGCCAGTGCCACAAATAAAAGCGTGGAAACGGCCATCCATCCATAATGTACGGCAGCACCCGAAACAGAAAGTGTTTTCCCGTAATTTGTGATCAGTTCTTCCGCCACGGATGTTCCGGTCATACTCCAGGTAAAAAATTCAAGCAGATACATGCCCGGATTGACCAGAAGCACCCAGCAGGATTTTTCCGGTACACCACCTGACATGCGGACAACCGAGGTGACCAGATAGGGAAGAAAACTTCCGATAAACAGCAGAACATAGATACCATACGATAAAATTATGGCACTGATCGTTTTTTTACAGATGGAAGAACACAAAATTCCAATACTTGCAGAAACGAACGAAACCAGTAATGATACCGCCAGAAACCAGAACAGATTGCCCCATGAGAGTCCGCCGATGACAAATGCCAGTGCTACGATCGGAAGTCCTGCCACCACATAAAACATGCTCTGGATCATCGCGGTGAGCACCTTTCCCATAATAATGGAAAATCCGGTCATGCTGGTTGTCATCATAATATCAAAGGTCTGCCGCTCTTTCTCACCCGAAATTGCAGAAGCCGTGCGCACCGGGACTACCACTCCCAGAATAAAAATCTGCGTGACCGCAAGTGCCGGATACAGCCAGACAATGCTGCTGTATATGTTTGCAGACGAATAGGTCATCTGCTGGGAAAACAAAAACATGGCAAAGAAAAATACAACTGCCATAATCGCCTCATAAACAAATATTTCCCAGCAGCAGCGCATACTGCGCGCCTGTACTTTAATATCTTTTTTTACCATTGGATTAATTCTCATCTTCCTGCCCTCCTGTCAGCTGCATAAACAGGGATTCGAGATTTCCCTCTTCTTTATAAAATCCTGTCACGATAATTCCATTCTGTATCATCTGTGCGATCAACTGCGCGATTTCTTCCTCTTTCATGGCATGCGAGATATGGATTTCCTTTTCTCCCACCGATTCCACACGGATCTGGGGGTGTTCCTTAAGCATGCGCACTGCCGGCTCCATCTCCCCGTGAACCGAAACCACGATCCGATTTCCACCGAAAACATGTTCCATGACATCCTCAATGTTTCCTGCTTCTACGAGTTTTCCGTGATCCATAATGCCGATGCTGTTGCACATCTCTGCCAGCTCCGACAAAATATGGGAACTGATCACAATGGTTTTTCCCATGCTGCGCAGATTCTGCAAAAGTTCTTTCATCTCCACACGCGCACGCGGGTCCAGACCGGAATTCGGTTCATCCAGCACCAGAAGAGAGGGATTGTGAATGAGTGCCCGTGCCACGCACAGCCGCTGCTTCATTCCGCGGGAAAGCGTATCCACATAAACCTCTTTTTTGTCTGACAGATTGACCAGCTCGAGCAGATCATTGGATACCGCAGTGATCTCCCTGGAAGTCATACGGTACATGGAACCGTAAAAATCCATATATTCGCTGACTTTTAAATTGTCATATACACCAAAGAAATCCGGCACATAACCGATCTGCTTTTTGATTTCCTTCGGATGCAGCAGGGCATCCACGCCATGGATCGTAATGGTTCCTTCTGTCGGCGGCATAAGTCCGCATACCATCCGGATTGTTGTTGTCTTTCCGGCTCCGTTTGGTCCCACAAAGCCAAACAGATCCCCTTTGGGCACATGCAGGTTCAGATCCCTGACCGCCTGAAATTTTCCGTAGTTTTTATACAAATGACTAATTTGAAGCATTGGACACCTCCTGACCGGCAATCGTGTACAGACAGCCAAACGAAATTTCCGAGCACCTGCTCTCTATGGTTTTTCCGTAGTCTGCGGTTACTCCTTCCACTACAACAGTACCCGACACATCGTTCTTCCGCCGGATCTGGCACAGTCCCAGATACAGTGCGGCTGCCATATCCTTATGCTTATACGAATATGTATTTCCATTCATGTTGTCTTGCGATAACACGCTGTAGACATCATCAAAATAAGAAATCTGCTGGGACAGCAGTGGTTTTTTACTTTTCCCGTCTATCGTTATGGTCTCACCTGCTTTTACATCCGAAAATACCATGACCGTATCATCCGACACGCAGACAAGATAAGGGAAATCATAGGACGTGTTGTTTGTTATGCTTCCCCCCTGTTTCTGCTGCGTGAGCACCAGACCACTGGTGTCTATGCTTCCACATCCTTTGGCAGTTCCTGCCGCAAACAAATAGGCATTTTCAAAATTGCTCTGCGGTTTTACCCCAAGGGACAGCCCCCTGTCATATTCCACCAAATAGTGATAACGGTCTTCATATACCCTGCCGGAAGATGCCATACTATAAGATTCACTGAGACCTGTACCACCATATGCGTAATTATCATTCAGCCGTACCTTCCACGGTTTTACCCCGGAATGATACGCATTGTAATAGGTGGCGATACCAGTGGTACTTTTTCCATCCGCCTGCTGTGCGGTCACCGAATACACCCGTGTCTCATGCAGCTTTAAATTCCGCCCGCCGATAAATACCACACCGATAAAAATTATGCCAAGCGCCGGTACCCCCAGCCAGTACCAGTCTCTTTTTTTCATCTTGCAAAGCAGAAGATAAAGCACCGGTCCAACAACGATCACATAGACCACTATCAGAACTTTCAGCCAGGAAAAATCCAATGCCGTATTGAGGTGGTCAATGACACCGAATGCATTTTCCCCACTCCATCCCCATTCCTCGTCATTGACATACTGGGAATAGCTCATGGAATATCCTGCCACCTGGTCATAAATTCCGTAACACAGATCCGGGGAAACTTTCTGCATCTGTTTTTCGCCAAAAGAAATGGCACATACACCGATGGCACCATCCCCACAGGCATACACCCACCCTGGATAAGCTTCGCTTTTGCTTGCATTTGTATTGTTCCGCTGCAGCTTTGCAACCGGCATCTGTGAAAAATCAATCCCGGTAAATCCGGAATAACTTCCCAGTTGCTGCATTTCTTTCGATGCATCATTTTCTTCTCCCACTTTGCTGACGCTTTTGCAGCTGACCTCCATAAATGAGGAATCAAAACCACCCAGTGTATCTTTGCCGCGCTCTCCGGTTCCAATCAGCAGCCATCCACCGTTTTTCACCCATTTCTCGATTGCTTTGATCTTCTCTTTTCCAAGTGAACTCACATCGTAGGAATCAATCACAAGAAAATACAGTTCATCCAGCTGTGCCTGCAATGTATCTGCGTCCATCTGTGTCAGATATACATTCTGGTCTTTTCCGTGAAGATAATAGGTCTGGCCGCTCATGCTCATCCAGCCAAGCGCATCATAATGATCCGAAAGCACTCCCACACCAATACCGCGCTTTTCTTTGCCAAAAATACTGGCAAATGCTTCCTTTGCCACAACGTTTCCCTTTTCATCGATAAATGCCACGATTCCGTTTCCGCGTGTCTGGCTGACATCCGCATACGGAATGGTCATTGTATACTGTTTTTTCCCGTTCTGCGGCAATGTCAGGCGCTGTTCAAATGCGCAGCCGTTGGAGTTGTCGGTACCGGAAAACACCAGACGCACCTTCCCGGTAAAATCCGCCCCGCTGTTTTTTGCCTCCACCTGTACGACACAGTCTTTTTCCTGTTTCAGCAGAGTCACCGTTGCCGACAATGCCTGTTTCTGATCTGCATATACATTTGCTCTGCCACAAAATATGCCTAAAAATGCCAGGCATACCAGAAGCAGACTGCAGATTGTCTTTCTAATTTTCATAATCTTCTCCTTCCATAAATGTTCTTTACGGTTTCCTGTCATTTATGATAACATACGTTATTTTGGAATGACATTAAGGTTTTCTTAAAATTGTCTGGCTTATTTACAGAATTTCTTAAAATAAAAAGCCCCTGCTCTCGCAGGGACTTCCAGAACCTTCTATCAGATATAATTTTTTATTGTGCGGTGGCACGGAACATGACATTTCTGTATTTTGCAAGTACACGCATCAGAATGCTTCCAAGAACGCATACTGAAATCACCTCTCCGATTCCGACCGTCATGGCATTAAACGGGATGGTTACATTCACACCGTGGAAATATACTGCCGGAATACCGTACGCATAGACCAGCACGAACGGAACAATAATCATATTAAAAATAACCGGCGGAAATGTGCATGCAATCTTGTGATTGCGCAGCAGATAGGTACATACCGCTGCCAGCAGCGTGGCAATGCTTCCGAAAATGACATCATAGATCACGGCGCCTGTCAGCAGATTCGCAAGCAGACAGCCAATCCACAGTCCCGGAATCGCTGCCGGCGTAAAAACAGGCAGGATACACAGTGCTTCGGAAAAGCGTACCTGAATCGTGTGGGATGCAAGTCCCAGTGCGTTGGCTACAAAAGTCAGCACTACATAAAGTGCTGCAATCACAGCAGCCTGAACAATAAATGTTACCTTTTTGTCTCTCATATCCATTTGTCTCCTTTAGTTTTGTTTTACGAGTGGAAGGTCTCGAACACTCGGTAATTTTTCGTGCAATCCCCTGTTTACAGAATCTGCAACGGTTGACAGTATAGCACAGTACACCGCAAAAAGCAAGAATGCAATTTTCTACTGCCGGATATTTCTTTTCCTCTCCGTTTTGTATATTCCACATTATAGCAATAACAAAACCATTTTACAACAGGCCGCTATCATGTACGCAGATACCCCTGCATACTTTTTAACGCATTTTTCTCCAGCCGCGACACCTGCGCCTGCGAAATATGAATTTCATCCGCGACTTCAATCTGTGTCTTTCCCTCAAAAAAACGCAGACGGATGATATGCTCATCCCGTTCATTCAGATGTGACAGGGCATCGGAAAGTGACAAATCCTCCACCCAGTGCTCTTCTTTGTTTTTCTTGTCCGAAATCTGATCCATCACATACAGGGTGTCCCCTCCATCCGTATAGACCGGATCAAACAGACTTAAGGGCGTCTGGATGGCATCCAGGGCATACACCACATCCTCCACCGGAATCTCACATTCGGCTGCAATCTCTTCGAGAGTCGGTTCCTTCTGCGCATTTTTTGCCAGCCGTTCCTTTGCCTGCATGGCTTTATATGCAATATCACGCAGTGAACGCGGAATGCGGTAACTGCTGTTATCCCGCAGATACCGGCGGATTTCACCAATAATCATCGGAACCGCATAGGTGGAAAATTTCACCCCGACACTCGTATCAAAATTATCTATTGCCTTCATCAGTCCGATACAGCCAATCTGGAACAGATCATCCACATTTTCATTATGATTATTAAACCGTTTGATCACGGATAATACCAGCCGGAGATTTCCCTTGATATAGGTTTCTCTGGATGCCTTGTCGCCGGCTTTTATCTTTTTGAAAAGTTCATCTTTTTCTTCTTCTTTCAGTATTGGCAGCTGGGCCGTATTTACCCCGCAGATTTCAACTTTGTACGTAGACATGGGATTCCTCCGTTATAATTGGATTTATAATAAAGGATTCCCATGTGCTGTTTTTTTATTCATTTTCATCCGTTTATTCCGGACATGGGAAAAGCGGGACGTAAGTCCCGCTTCCCCCTCAAATTTACCGATCCCACTTATCGCAGAGCGAATTGATCTGATCCGCAAACTTTCCAAGATCTTTATTCGCCATGCCCTGACATTTTTTAATAACGGCAATGAGACGTTCTCCCGCAATCATCAGGCGGTCAAACGCGCCGGATTTTGCACGGTAAACACCCTGTGTCTTTTTCTCCACAAGCTGTCTGCTTCCCTGTGCGATCTGCTCTCCGGTAAGCAGATCATATGCATCCCCACTGTAGGGAGCCAAAGCATCAAATCCCACATCGTTTTTGACATGTTCTGCAAACTCTACCGCGGTGGTTTCCTCGCCATGTACAATAAACACTTTCTTCGGCGGCTTCTTAAAGTTTGCAATCCATGCGGTCAGATGATCCCGGTCCGCATGACCACTGATACCCGGAAGGTTTACAATGCTTGCTCTGACCTCAATTTCCTCTCCGAAAAGCTTTACCTTTTTGACTCCGTTTAACAGGGAATATCCCAGCGTTCCCGGCACCTGATAGCCGACAAACAGAATCGTAGAATCCGTCCGCCACAGATTGTGTTTCAAATGATGCCGGATACGACCGGCTTCGCACATGCCGGAAGCCGAGATAATCACTTTGGATTTCTGGTTGAAATTGATCATCTTGGATTCTTCACTGGAAACTGCCACTTTCAGTCCCGGAAACTGGATCGGGTTGATGCCCGACTGTACCAGCTGTCTTGCTTCCTCATCAAAGCACTCTTCCACACTCTTATGGAAAATATTTGTTGCCTCCACGGCAAGCGGACTGTCGATATATACTTCAAATCCCGGATACTCCGGCAGCAGCCCCTCGGTTTTGATCCGGCGCATATAGTAAAGCATTTCCTGCGTCCTGCCGACAGAAAATGCCGGAATGACCAGATTTCCGCCTTTGGTAAACGTGGAATTCATCACCTTTGCCAGTTCTGCCGCATAATCCGGCGGTGTATTATGATTGCGGTTTCCATAAGTGGATTCCATGATCACATAGTCCGCTTCCTCAAGATATTCCGGATCACGGATCAATGGACGGTTGCAGTTTCCAATATCCCCGGAAAAGACAAGTTTTCTTGTCTCGCCATCCTCAGTCACCCATATTTCAATAGAGGAGGAGCCAAGCAGATGCCCCGCATCGACAAACCTTATGGTCAGTCCCTCGCAGATCTGCACCGTTTCATGGTATGTACATGGAACGAAATGCTCTAAAACCCCCTGCGCATCCTCCATGTTATACATCGGTGTCACTTCCGGCCTTCCTGCACGCCGCGCCTTGCGGTTTTTCCATTCTGCCTCAAATTCCTGAATATGTGCCGAATCCTTCAGCATGATATTACACAGTTCACAGGTTGCCGTTGTTGCAAAAATCTTTCCCCGGAACCCGTGATTATACAAAAGTGGAAGAAGTCCGGAATGATCAATATGGGCATGCGTCACAAACACATAATCAATCGTTGCCGGGTTAACCGGTATCTCCTGATTCACATACAGATCCGCCCCCTGTTCCATACCACAGTCCACCAGAAAATGAGTCTCCCCAAATGCCACATAATGGCAGCTTCCCGTCACCTCACGGTCTGCCCCTAAAAATTCAATCTTCATAAAAACCACGCCCTTTCATCCTGCTGTCCTTGTTATTTTGCATATAAATTTTACTATTTCAGAGCAAATTTTATGTAATTAGTATAGCACACTTACACATTATTTTGAATTGATTTTTTCAGCCGCACCATAATTTTCTTCTCCAGTCTCGAAATATAGGATTGCGAAATTCCAAGCAGGTCTGCCACTTCTTTCTGGGTCATTTCCCTGCCGTCTTTTCTTCCGATTCCATAGCGCAGACAGATAATTTCTTTTTCCCGCGGAGTCAGCGTATTAACCGCAGTGCGGAGAAGCATAATCTCTGCCTCATTCTCCATATCCCGGTAAATGATATCTTCATCGGTTCCAAGAATATCCGAAAGAAGAAGTTCGTTTCCATCCCAGTCCACATTCAACGGCTCATCAATTGATACCTCCAGCTTCACTTTATTATTTCTGCGCAGATACATAAGAATCTCATTTTCGATACACCGGGACGCATAAGTCGCCAGTTTGATCTTCTTTTCCGGATTAAATGTATTGATTCCCTTGATCAGCCCAATTGTTCCGATGGAGATCAGATCCTCCACACAGATTCCGGTATTTTCAAATTTCCGTGCCAGATATACCACCAGACGCAGATTGTGTTCGATCAGCTGCTTTCTTGCGTCTTCGCGCGTCATGGGTTCACTGTCCCCATGCAGCCCGCTTAAAGCAATAAGACAGCGGTTCTCCTGTTCCCGCTCCAATGGTGGTGGCAGTACATCTGCCCCTCCTATGTAAAAAACCTCATCATCCGTAAAAAACAGGCGGATTCTCTTCCACACCAGTTCAAACAGTGAAAACATTACGTTTCTCCTTTCTCAGTTTTTTTGTCATTTGGGATGGATCTTTTGTGCAGCCACAGTGGTCTGCCACCGATGCATGCAGAATCAGCTGATACGGTTTATTGCACAGCACCCCATTTTCCGCGCAGCCAACCCATACCTGTTTCCAGTCACAGAATTTTGCCGGCTCCGTCTCCACTTTCATCCCATCCATGCAGTACACCTGCAATTTTCCTTGCGGATTTCCGAGTGCACGGTATGGAATCTCCTTTTGTACCGTTTTTTCATCGACAAGCTTCTGCAGCAGGGCTGCATCTGCAATATGTACCGGATTCCCACTTAATGGCATGGTTAAAAGATTGCCGGAATCCAGCAGTCCGATACATGGAACCGACACCGTTTTGTTATACAGAACCACAGACATCTGTCGCTTTTGCCTCTGCACCGACACCACAAGATTTTTGACAAGTACGTAAGTGATTCCGGCCGTTGCCAATGCGGTATACAGATACAGATTTTCCAGTCCCGTCAGATTGTAAACTGCAGTTGCCACTCCGTTTAACAATACAATGGACAACCAGCTGCTTAAAATCCTCACCATCCTCTGTTTTTTATTTTCCCTGCCAAACGCAAGAAAAACCATAAGCGGCACGATGCCGATGGCAGTACACAGAACGGAAATTGCATAAGGCAGCACCATCAGTCCAAACGCTTCAAGTCCCGTGCCGGAAACCGCCGCAGCCAACATGCGCAGATTCCGGTGACAGACTGCACTTTTGCAAAATACACAGGTAAGGGATAATACAAGAAAATTCATCAGAAAGTTTTGTTTCAGAAAGATATCAATATAGAATACATATATAAAAAATCACCTCCTGTCTCTGCTCCTATTATAAGAAAAATATTCCTCATAATTTGGCAAAAACAAGAGGTTGTTATTTGGAAATTATCGACATATTGTGCGATTTTATCTTCTAGGGTTCTTCAGGAAATCCGGAATATTAATTTCTACCGGCTTTACATTACTCTCTACCGGCTTCGGACGCTGAATCCCGGAATAGTTTGAAGCGGAAGGAGCCGGTGCCTGTGGCTGCGGCTGATTGACTGATCTGCTTCCCACACCGGTACCTGTATTGACATAATTGCTGTTATTGACCCCCGGAAAACTATTGTTTCCAGAAGCAGCTGCACGGCTGACAATTCCAACGGAACCTGTCGGACGGACATTGTTTGTATTCGGATATACCATACGGCCACCGATTCCACCCGCCTGCTGCTGTGGCTTCATCTTCATGGATGGATTCTCCAATCCGGTTGCAATTACAGTGATCGTAGCTTCATCTGTCATGGTCTCATCATACTTTGCACCAAAGATGATATTTGCATCTTCTCCTGCCAGATCCTGTACATAGCTTGCTGCATCATTTGCATCCATCAGGGAAATATCACCGGAAATATTGATGATTACATGGCTTGCACCATTGATGGTTGTCTCAAGAAGCGGAGATGCAACGGCAAGTTTCACTGCCTCGATTGCTTTCTCATCGCCCTTGGCATTACCGATACCGATATGTGCCATACCCTTGTCCTTCATAACGGTCTGCACATCGGCAAAATCCAGATTGATAAGTGCCGGCAGATTGATCAGATCGGTGATTCCCTGTACTGCCTGCTGTAATACTTCGTCTGCTTTCTTTAATGCATCCGGCATGGAAGTACGTCTGTCAACGATCTCTAAAAGTTTATCGTTTGGAATCACAATCAAAGTATCCACGCTCTCTTTGAGTTTTTCAATACCGGATACGGCATTGATCATACGTTTCTTTGCCTCAAACTTAAATGGCTTTGTCACAACTCCAACGGTCAGGATTCCCTGCTCCTTGGCAATCTTTGCAACGACCGGTGCTGCACCGGTACCGGTACCGCCACCCATACCACAGGTAACGAATACCATATCTGCACCCTTGACTGCAGCGGATAATTCTTCTGCACTTTCCTCTGCTGCTTTCTCGCCGATCTCCGGCTGTGCTCCTGCACCAAGTCCTTTTGTAAGTTTTTCTCCAATCTGTATCAATGTAGGAGCCTTGCAAAGCTGCAACGCCTGCTTATCTGTATTTACTCCGATAAATTCGACTCCACCTATATTCTCATCAATCATGCGGTTCACAGCGTTATTACCAGCACCACCTACACCAATCACGATAATTTTGGCACTCGTATCTGTCTCTGTTGTCCGAATCTCCAGCATGGTTCTTCCTCCTCTTTCCTATAGCCCTGCGGCACCGTGAAACATAAAAATGTTTCATACGTACTCATATAGACTATAATATAATTTTTCATACAAATAATCAACCGAAAATTATGATTTTTTATTATCTTTTTTCGAACTTTCCGTTTTGTCAAACACAATATTTGTCGTTTCTTCTGTCCAGTTTTCTAAATGTAGTGTTCCTTCCATTCCCTGCAGCTGCGGCTTGATTTTTGCCAGCCGCTCCACTTTCTGGGTCAGAAATTCCAGGGAACCCATGGAAACTTTAACCGTCCCGTATGTCAGAACCGGCTCATTTTCCACACCATAGGTAATGGAATCCGGGATCAGATCATTGCGTTTTAAAGCCTGCGTCAGCGTCAGAAGCTGCTTTAGCCGCTTTGAACCGATCGGCAGCTTTTCATACTGCACTACTTTTTTACAGTCAATCCCAAGGATCTGCGGTGTATCCTCAATCACACGGTCAGACAATTCTGTCACAATGCCGTCTTTGTCGAAATAGACATTCTTATTGATCGAGGAGAGATACAGATATCCCATGATTCCTTTCTCATACACTTTGATATGCAGCGTCTGCGGATCTTTCAGGCTGATCTCCATCGTGTCCACAAACGGAACTTCACTGGTATTGACAAATTTATATTTCAGGAATACATACAGGGAATTCCAGGAATACTCATCGTTTAATACTGCTTTTTCAATCACTTTGGCATCGTAGAGTTTGTTTCCCTCCACCTCCACATTTTTTACTTTAAAAACGGTAAAAATAATCAGGACTGCCAGCGCAAGCACAATCAGGATTCCCAGTATCACCTGCAGGATGTTTTTTCTTTTTTTCTTTTTTCTTCGTTCTTCTTTAATCATGACAAACCTACTCGATCGTATCCAGACGGATGCCCTTCGACACGCTCAGCGCAAGCCCCATCTCTGCCATAAGGAATACAAGCGAGGTACCTCCGTAACTGATAAACGGCAGAATGACACCGGTATTCGGAATCGTATTGGTAACAACCGCAATATTTAAAACTACCTGAATCGCAATATGTGACATAATGCCCGTCACCAGAAGTGCCCCGTACAGATCCTTTGCATTATTGGCAATGACCATCATCCGCCAGAGCATCAGGACAAACAGAAGAATGACACAGACGGCACCAAAAAGGCCGAGTTCCTCACAGATAATGGAAAAAATCATATCATTCTGTGCCTCCGGCACATTGCCCAGCTTCTGCAGGCTCTGTCCGAGTCCTTTTCCAAACAGCTTGCCGGATCCGATTGCATAGAGTGCCTGCATGGTCTGATATCCCTTATCTCCCGCTGTCTCCGGATGTTTCCATGCCTCCACACGGTCACTCCGGTAAGACGCGATATTGATAAATGCGAAAATAAACAGCACCCCCAGCACGGCAACCACAAAAAACTCTTTGTACTTCGGACTTGCCACAAACAGCATACAGACGGCAATTCCAAGAATGATAATCGCCGTACTCAGGTTGTTTACCGCGACAAACACAACAAGTGGCACCAGACGGATTCCTACTTTTGCCATGCTTGAAACCTTATCCAGCTGCTTGGGGATACGCTCGATCAGCATCGCCAGATAAATAATGATGGCAATCTTTGCAAGCTCCGATGGCTGAAAGCCGATCGGTCCGACCTGAATCCAGCGGGACTGTCCGTGGGAGCTTCGCGTCAGCCCCGGTACCTTTGCCAGAACGACAAAACAAAACCCCAGGGCTCCCCAGTATGCCAGCCTTCCGAATTTTCTCCACACATGATAATCCTTCTTTGCAAAATAGAACATAAAAACAAGACCGATTGCGATATTTCGCGCCTGCAGTTTCAGATAATGTGCACTGTCCCCATATTTATTTGCTGATGTATACGAACTGGAACTGTAAAGCATCACCAGTCCAAAACATAATAGGAAAATAATGATAAACAACAGATTATAGTCAAAATATGTTGTTTTCTTTTCCCCACGTCTCCGTTTCGGCACGACTCACTACTCCTCTAATCCACGAACGATTTCTTTGAATATCCGTCCACGCTCCTCATAGTTCGGGAACATGCCCCAGCTGGCACATGCCGGTGAAAGCAGAACCGCATCCCCTGATACTGCATGGTCATAGCAGTAACGGATCGCTTCCTCAAAGGTCTCACAGCGCACGGTATCCATAAAACCATGCTTATGCGCACACACTTCAATCTTTTCTGCTGTCTGTCCGATCAGCACCAGTTTTTTTACTTTTCCGTCAAATGCATCAATCCACTCATCATATGTGGACTGCTTATCATAACCGCCTCCGATCAGAAGCGTTGGACGGTTCATCGCACGGATTCCCTGAATAGCGGCATCCGGGTTGGTTCCCTTGGAATCGTTGTAAAAACGGACCCCTCTTTTTTCGGTCACATACTCGATCCGGTGTTCTACCGCCTGGAAACGCTTCAGCACCTCCACGATTTTCTCCATCGGCACTCCGAAATTCACACTCATGGCAGTTGCGGCCATGACATTTTCATAGTTATGTCGTCCCAGCAGATTCAGATCATTGACATTGATCACCTTCTCGGTGTTTCCGTCATGCGCATAAAAGATTTCCTCTCCGTCGAGATAAAATCCTTCAGCAAGTTTTCTTACACTGCTGAACCAGACCACATGCACCGGTGCGCTCTCTCCGAATGCCCGAAGCACCTCATCCTCATAATTGAGTACACACACCTCATCGTTTGTCTGGTTGGTGGTAATCGCCTCTTTGGTCCGGATATAACACTCCATCGTGTGATGACGGTTCAGATGATCCGGTGTAATATTTAAGATTGCAGATATTTGTGGATGGAACTCATGAATGGTTTCCAGCTGGAAACTGCTGATCTCTGCGACGGTTACGGTTTCATCCGTCATTGTGGCAGCCTCGGAAGTATACGGAATTCCGATATTTCCAACCACGCGCACATCCTTGAAATAATTTTTCATGATTTCTCCGGTCAATGCTGTCGTAGTGGTCTTTCCGTTTGTTCCGGTGATTGCAATCAGTCTGCCTTTTGCGAAGGAATATGCAAGTTCAATCTCGCCCCAGATGCAGACGTTCTGTGCACGCATCCGCTCTACGACCGGCAGATCCGTCGGGACGCCCGGACTTAAGACTGCTACATCAAATGCGCGCAGCTGCTCATCCGTCAGCTCCCCCAAAAGCACCGGCATTCCTTTCAGTTTCGGTGCCTTTTCATATAACTTTTCTACATCCAGATCTTTGTTTCCATCATAGAGAACAGTTTCAATTTTTTTATCCAATAACAGTTCTGACGCAGCAATGCCGCTCTTTCCGGCTCCCACAACCAGAACCTTTTTTCCTTCAAGTTTCATTACGATCAACCTCCATCTTTGCGTATAATTACGATTATAAGGTATTTACTGCTCCAATTCAAGGTAAGGCAGTATGTTTTCGAAAATTTCCTTTGCCACAGGAGCCGCAATGGTACCGCCATAATAAATGCCGGAAGGGTTCCTTATGATCACAAGTACCAGAACTTTCGGATCATCCGCCGGTGCAAACCCCAGAAACGAGGAGATGTACTTATGTGCGGAACGGGGCAGGGTCTGTGAAGTGGCTGTTTTTCCGCCAATCTCATACCCCTCAATATATGCTTTGTTTCCGCCTCCCTCGGATACCACTTTTTCCAACAAAAACCGCATTTTTTCCGACGTTTCCTCCCTGCAGATTCCCTCCTGCACCGGAAAATCAAACGTTTTTATTACTTTTTTGTCTCCATTCTCCACCTGCATTCCGACGTGCGGTGTCACGCGGTTTCCTCCATTAATAATAGAAGAAACGGTGGTTGCCAGCTGGATCGGTGTGATCTGAAATGACTGTCCGAATGAGATGGTTGCCAGTTCCACAAGCCCGATCTTTTCCCGCTTGTGCATGATGGTCGAAGCCTCTCCCGGCAGGTCAATCCCCGTTTTATGTAACAGACCGAACTGCTCAAAATAGTCATAAAAGTGATCGGCACCGATCCGAAGTCCCACATTGATAAACACGGGATTGCAGGAATTTTCGATTCCTTCCACAAAGCTTTCCGCTCCATGCCCGGTCGTTTTGTGACAGCGAATCCTGCGGTCCTCCACCACGATATATCCCGGACAGTGAAACCGGTCTTCCAAAGAAACCACACCTTCTTCCAGTGCCGCTGCCGCGGTGATCACCTTAAATGTTGATCCGGGCTCATAGGTATCATTGATACACTGGTTTCGCCACATCCGGTTACAGTATTCCTGCTCCTTTTTGGTACCCTCATACTCCTTATACTCCTCAATCAGCTGAAACGGCTCATTCAGATGAAATTCCGGATAATCCACCATTGCCATGACGGCTCCGTCGGAAGGATTCATCACAATAATACTGACAGAATCCGCTTCTTTCTGAATATATGCTTTATTTGCCGCCTGCATGGCAAACATCTGAATATTTGCATCCAATGATGTGCGCACATTATTTCCGGCAACAGGTTCTTTGCGTTCCTCTCCGATATTGTCAACTTCCACACCGCGGGCATCCGTTGTCGTCAGAATCAGACCATCGGTTCCCTCCAGATATTTGTCGTACACACTTTCCAGTCCGATAATTCCCTGGTTATCCCCGCCGGTAAACCCCAGCACTTTTGAGGCAAGCGTATCGTATGGATAATTCCGTTTATAATCCTCATCCACTTTCACCCCTGCATAGCCATAGGCAAGAATCCGGTTTCCGGTTTCCTTATCGACATTACTTTTGATCTTCTCGAGAGACGAATATTTTTCTACCCGCTTACGGACCTTTTCTTCCGGAATTCTAAGCTCCTTTACGAGCATGGCAATGACCGCTTCCGGTTCCTTTATCTGGTTATGTATGACAGAAATGGTGCAGACTGATTTGTTATCTGCCAGTACTACACCATTTCGATCCAGAATTTTGCCTCTGGCGGCTTTTATTTTTCTTTCTCTCTGCTGCAGATCTTTTGCCTGCGTCTCATAATATTTTCCCTCAAAAAGCATAAGATAGACCAGACGCCCGCACAAAACCATCGACATCAGAACAACAGAAAAGAATATGATACATATTTTTCTGCGGTGATAGGTTTTATTCCACTCCATGAAAAGCACCACGATCCTTTTCTTAAAGCATATGCACTGCAGAGCCTTTCTAAGAACTCTCTGTCTTTAGTTCTTCTTTTTCTTTTCATTTCTGGACTTGGTTCCGTTATGCTTTCCGGTATACTGTGAACTGTCTTTTGACCCGGTAACATCATAGCCCTTGTTTACACCGGTCTTCTTTTCATCCGGATAAATATTCATATACGGAAGAACTTCTTCTAAGATCTCACGCGCAATGTTCTGCGCAAACACGCTGTGCGGCTGGTCTGCCACATTTGGTTCATTCACAACCACATAGATCAGTACCTGCGGATTGTCGTATGGGGCAAATCCCATAAATGAAACAAGATATTTTCCGTTTCCACGCGGAAACTTCTGTGCGGTTCCTGTTTTACCGCCCATAGAATATCCATCCACTTTTGCCGTATTTCCCGTACCTTCCTTTACGACACTCTGCAGATAATCCCGGATTTTATCGCTGGTACTCTGGGAAATGGTCTGTTTCACAGCTTTCGGTTCCACCGTGGAAATCGTATTTCCTGTCGAATCCGTGATTTTGGTCACCAGATGCGGCTGATAATAAGTTCCGCCATTGATCAGTGACGCAAATCCACTCACCATCTGGACCATCGTACAGTTATAGTTCTGTCCGAATGCATTGGTTGCCAGATCGATCGGTTTCATATCTTCCACCTGATACATCAAAGATGCGGTATTTGCCTCTCCCGGCAGATCAATTCCCGTTTTCTGTCCAAATCCATAGATGGACTGGTACTCTGTAAAATGATTCTTTCCGATTTTGTATGACATCTGCATGATGGCATCATTACAGGAATCCATAAGTGTCTTCCGGACGGTTTCTATTCCATGTCCGTAGCGCGCCACGCAGCGCACCTTCTGTCCATTAAAATCCTCGTACCCATCACAGTCAAATGTCATTTTGTTGTTGATTGTACCTGTCTCCAGCCCACATGCCACCGTAAACGGTTTTTGGACAGACCCCGGTTCATACGTTGAGGATACACAAAAATTCTGCCATATCTCATTGAGTGCATCCATTTTGTCATCCTCAGACATGCGCTTGATCTGTTTTTTGGTGTACCATTTTCCCAGATCCCTCGGGTTATTCAGATCCACATTCGGATAATCTGCCATGGCAAGGATTTCTCCATTGTTTGGATTCATGACAATCGCTGCCGTATTGATACTTCCGGTTCCTTTATAATAGTTGTCCCGATATTTTTCATTCCAGTCTTTGATTTTTTCTTCAACAATGGACTGGATATTTGCGTCGATGGATGTCACCAGCGTATCCCCGTCCTGTGCATCAATAACGGTCTTTTCAAAATCACTGTCCGAATCCAGATAACCGTACTCCCGCCCATTGATTCCGTTTAATGTACTGTTGTAATAATTCTCCAGTCCGGTTGTGCCGACATTCCCGGAAGAAGTAAAACCAATCACGGAAGAGGCTAAAGATCCAAACGGATAATTTCTCTGATATTCTTTTTCAAACCAGACACCCTTGATATCCGGGTTCACTTTGTTTCCCTTTTTGTCTACGGCATCCTGCAGTTCCACAAAAGGCTGTACTTCGTCATATGGTACTTTCTTGGCAAGTACAATATAGCGTTTATCCTTTTTCTCTTTTATAATTTTGCGGATCTCCGTTTCATCCAATTCCGGGAAACATTTCACCAGTGCTTCCACGGTCGGATCAACATACTCTTCTTTGTCATTGACAACGGTACAGTCTAAAATCACATTATAGACTGCCACACTGGTAGCAAGAACCGTACCGGAACGGTCGATGATTTCTCCCCTCTGGTACGGAATCGTTTTACTGTCATAGGACTGCATGGAAAGTACTTTTTTCTGATAGGTTTCCCCTTTCGTGTGTTCAATATAAGTCAATCTGCCGATCAGTCCACACAAAACAGCCAGAATAAGGGAAAACAAAACCATCAGTTTTGTCCGCATCTTCCGGTTAAATTTCTGTGCCGGTCTTCTTCTCTTTCTTCTCACATCTGACTCCTGTTATTTGGATGGAATATCCTCATACTGATCCATGAAATTGCTGTTTTCCACGGTATAATATACCACCTGTTTTTCCGTTGGATATTTCATGCCAAGCTTTTTCATTGCCACTTTTTTGATATGTTCAAGGTCTGTTGAAGTTGTAAGATTTTTATAACGTGCATCATTGTCCGCGCGAAGATCTGCCAGCTGGCTCTCCAGATTTGCCACATTTTTCATTCGTGTCGTCATCTGTGACTGCATCTGTACAAACAAAACGGCAATCAGCGCACTGACCACAACACAGACTGTGAGAAATACCACATACCCACGGCTCATCTCCATCGCTCTCTGGCGGTTCCTTCTCGCTGCATTTCTACGGTTTTTGCGACGTCTTGCCTCTTCGATTTCTTTGCGTGTTCTCTGATTGTGTCGAACCGGTGTATCCAGTTCTCTCACGGTATTCCCGTTTACATAATAGTTTTTACTGCTCATAACGCTTCCCTGCTTTCCATTCCATCTTCCACACGCTCAAACACGCGTAATTTTGCACTCTTTGATCTGCTGTTCTCTTCGAGTTCCTTCTCCGAAGGCAGAACGGGCTTTCTTGTCACCACACGTCCTTTGGATTTCTTTCCACATACACAGACCGGGAAATTGCTCGGGCATGTACACGGATTTTCGTTCTTTTTGAAGTTGGATTTTACAATACGGTCTTCCAGTGAATGAAATGTGATAATACAGATTCTTCCCCCATCATTCAACAAATCAATCATGGTATCTAACGTATCGCGAAGTACATCAAGTTCATGATTCAGCTCAATGCGGATTGCCTGATACGTCCGCTTGGAAGGATGTCCTCCGGTCACCTGTACTTTCATCGGGATGGCTCCACGGATGATTGCGTTGAGTTCCCCGGTCGTTTCAATCGGTTTTTCTTTCCGCGCCTGTACAATATGCTTTGCAATATTCTTTGCGAACCGATCCTCTCCATAATCACGAATTATGCGGAACAGTTCCGCTTCACTGTAATCGTTCACAATGTCCCTTGCGGTCAGGCGCTGACGCTTGTCCATCCGCATATCCAGCGGTGCATCCTCACTCCGGTAGGTAAAACCGCGTTCCGGTGTATCCAGCTGGAAAGAAGAAACTCCCAGATCGAGAATGATTCCATCCACTTTTTCGATTCCGAGATTCTTCAACACGTCCGCCATCTGTGCATAATTGCTTCTTACGATGGTAACCCGGTCTGCATAATCTTTCAGTCTCTCTGTGGCAGCGGCAATGGCATCCGCATCCTGGTCGATTCCGATGAGTCTTCCGGTTGTCAGATGTCTGCATATTTCCAGTGAATGTCCGCCTCCCCCAAGCGTTCCATCCACATAAATGCCATCCGGGCGAATATGTAATTGTTCAATTGTCTCGTTCAAAAGAACGGAATAATGTTTAAACTCCATATTTAGATTCCAATTCCCAACTCTGCCATATGCTCTGCGATCTCATCCATGTCATCAAAATCGTTGTTTTCCAGATACCGTTCTTTGCTCCAGATCTCCACACGGCTGAATACGCCGACGGAAACAACTTCTTTATCAATTCCTGCGTATTCCCTCAGATTCGCCGGAAGTAAAATTCTTCCCTGCTTGTCTACTTCGCAGTTTGCAGCTCCTGCAAAAAAGAATCGCATAAACTTTCTTGCATCTTTTGAAGTCAGTGGTTTTTCACGAAGACTCTCCTCAATCCGTTTCCATTCTTCCTGGGAATAAACAAACAGGCATCCATCCAGTCCCTTTGTCACAACAAATTCATTGCCAAGCTGTTCCCGGAATTTAGAAGGTACGATCAGTCTGCCTTTTGCATCAACCGAATGATTGTATTCGCCCATAAACATGGCAGACTCACCTCCCCTTCCTCATTTTCTGAACTTCTGTTTGTTCACCACTTTACACCACAAAGTGGATTTTTTATTCCACTTTCCACCACTATGTATCCATAATACCCTAAAAGCCCCCTGAAATCAAGGGTTATTCCCGGTCTTTCTTGAAAATGAGCCGACGGCTGCCGTTTTTTCCAAAAAAAATCCTCCACACGTGGAAACGTGTGGAGGATTTTCCCATCCAGATGTATTTTATGCTGTTTTTTTGTGCTGGCGGACATGCCAGATGATGATCCAGGAAACCGATACGACCACAAGAAGCGCTGCAAGTGCCATAGACACCGGATATCCGATGACCGGCAGCAGCAGCTGGTCCGTCCGCAGGGATTCTATCCAGAACCTGCCAATCCCATACCCTGCCAGATACAGCAAAAAGACTTCCCCATCAAACCGCTTGTGTCTGGTAAACAGGATCAGAAGGATCAAAAGAATCAGATTCCACAAGGATTCATAGAGAAACGTGGGATGTACCTGGATATAAGAGATACCATTTACCTCCACCACATGCTGCAGCAGGCTATCCGTCACATCCGAGGATCGGACGGCAGAAAGCGGCAGCTGCATGGCAAACAGCCCGTCCGTATAACCGCCAAATGCCTCCCTGTTAAAGAAATTTCCCCACCGGCCGATGACCTGTCCTAAGACCAGACCAAGTCCCGCGGTATCGCAAAGCAGACCCATGGACAGTTTCCGTACCCGTGAAAACACAAACACGGTAATGATTGCCGCAATCACGCCTCCGTAAATCGCCAGACCTCCCTGCCGCAGATTGAACACACTCAGCAGATCGTCCTTGTATAGATCCCAACGGAATATCACATAATAAACCCGCGCCCCAATGACAGAACAGATAATGGCAACGAGTGCCAGGTCAAAATAAGTATCCGTTTTCTGGCCGGTCCGTTTTGCCATCCAACAGGCAATTCCAAGTCCTGCTAACATTCCGATTGCAATCACAATTCCATAATATGCCACCGAAAAATTTCCGATCATGATATTTTTTCCGACATGGTGCAAATAAATATGTAAATGCGGAAAATTAATACTGTAATCCGTTAGTTGTTCCATTCCTTTTCTCCTTTCACTGGCAGGGCGGCAGTCTGCCGCCCATATGCCCCTGTCAGCAGCTGCATACAAAACTGCCGCACTCTGTCTCCCTGCTGCTGTCTGCATGTCCGCCGGAAATACCAATGTGTCCCGCATGACAGGCATGATCCTCGTTGAATTTGCACTCACACGCTTCACAGCTGACGGTTGTATCTTTTTTGACATCTGTTGTATGACAGGACTGACATCCACTTCCTTTCGGTGCAAAACTTCCACAACAGGTTTCGGAAGAAGTTTTTGCCTGTGTTCCTTCCACCTGAATATCCGTTCGTCTGCAGCAGTTGTCTGCATTATAAGAACAGTTTACCACATTACAATCCAGTTTTGTCATCTTACATACCTCCTTGTGTTAAATCATCGCTGCCACATCAGTATGTACCAAACCACATGGTCTTATTCTGTTCCTGTTCTTCTTTTTAAAAAAGCCCGGTATCAGTTTTTCTGATACCGGGAATTTGTATTTCAAAATTTGAAATTTATTTATTCTTTCCACAGCAGAATTTATATTTCTTTCCACTGCCGCATGGACACGGATCATTACGTCCCACCTTTTTGCCAACGATAACCGTACCGGATTTTTTCTGTTCCATATACAGTCTGTGCTTTGTCTCTTTATCAAAAATATCATCCCACATCGGAAGATTGTAAAGCCAGTCAGCCTTGGCATCTACCATGTTCTTGTACAGCTTTTCCTTATCGAAAACGAGATTTACCCTGGTATTCTCATCCATTGTTTCGATTGGATTGTCTTTTACCAGACTGTCATTGATTCCGTCTAAGAAACCAGCCATCTCCAGAATGGTAAGTCCATACTTATCAGCAAGTTCTTTTACCGTTCCTTCTACTTTTTCATCCGGGTTTGTCAATAATTTCTCATACACACCCTTCTCTAACAGGAAATATCTCTGCCAGAATTTCTGAAGTTCCCCCTGACTTGCGTTCTCATTGTAGGCAATTTTCTGCCAATCCTGCAATATAGCCATTTTTATACCACCTTTATCACTTACGAATTTACATGCCTTTATGCATGTATGTTTATTATAACAAAATGTCTGCCATTTTCCAAGCCCTTTCTTGACGAAACCTGCCATTTCCCGTATCATAAAGTTACGGTTTACAGGTTTCCTGCAAATAGCATATTTAGCCAAGGAGGTTGTTCATATGAAAAAAGGAAAACAGATTCTTGCCATCATTGGCATCATTTTACTGGTTGTACTGTACTTAAGTACACTGGTATGCGCCATCACAGACAATACCGGAACCATGAAAATGTTCAAAGCTTCTATCTTTGCCACCTTCGTGATCCCGGTACTGATCTGGGCTTATACGTTCCTATACAAACTTACGCACAAGAAATAATTATTTTTCTGTTGTTTCTGTAGCTAAGACAGATTCTGTCTCAGTCTCCGTCTCCAAAACACTTTCTGTCACATTTCCCATGGATGCATTTGGTCCGTCATTCTCTGTGGAATCCAGTTTCCCTGCGTTTTTGCTGATAAAAATATAAGCAACAACGCAGATCACCAGAAGAATGACCACCACAAGCATCTGTATTTTCTGCTTTTTCATTCTTTATTTCTTTCTCCTTACCATAAAGATTACAATTCCTCCGGCCAGTAACAGGATTGGAAGAATAATGGTAACCAGCAGTCCCAGAAGTGCCGCATGTAATGCATTTACTGTCAGATTACTGAGCGTGTACTCTTTTTCCGGAATTACGCTGCCGGCCGACTGGGTATCTGTGATCATATTTCCGATCACACCGGAAAACAGTGATGCATTGTTTGTCGTCATCTGACTTGCCTCATCGCTGAATACATACGGGCTTGCGAATACCACAAGCTGCGTCGTGTGATCATCATCGACTTTATCTTCTACCGCCAGTCCGACACTAAACGATCCCTTGTCGTCTCCGTCTTCGTATCCATAATCCTGCATACTGTTTGGATTGTTCTTTGCAACCGCATCATCGGAAGTATCCAGTAAAGAAGTATACGTTGTCTTACTCTCCTCTGTACTCTCCGTGTCATCCGTCGTGCTATTCTGCGGATAATTGATTCCCAGAGAAATCGGAAGATATACATATCCGCCGGAAAGACTTCCGGTATACGAACTGCTGTTTACATTTGGCAGCAGATACAGCGGACCTCCCATATTGTAATAATGCTGTGCATCATTATCCGCGATCGGCCCTGTGGTAAAGCTTACTCCGTAAGTATCCAGAATCGATGCAAAATTCGGCATCTCGGTCTCGGAATACATTCCCACGATAATCGCTTTTCCGCCTTTTTGCAGATAATCAATTACTTTCTGTGCATCATTTTTATTAAAATCTTTCTGCGGTGCATTGATAATAATCGCTGCCGCATCCTTCGGAACACTTTCTTCATTTAACAGTTCCACGGAAGACAATGTCATATTGGATTTGCTGATGACATCCGAAAATGCACTTCCGATTGTAGCCTCATCATGTCCGGTGATCTGGTATACGACAGGGAGCTGGTTCGCATCCATCGTTACATACTGGATGGCACTTGTAATCTGTCCTTCCGCATCGAATCCCTTCAGTTCGTTGTTGTAGGAATATGTGGAATAATCCATGTTTGACTGATAATCATAGATATCATAATAATCTATCACTTTCGAACGCTTGTCACTGACAACGATCAGACTGTTGCTAGTCGGTGCATTGTCCGTATAGTCCTTATAAAAATAAGGTTTACTCTTCGGATTGACGTATTTTACCCTGATATGCCCGGACAGATCTTTGTAACGCTCCAGCATGGAATCAATCTGTGCGTCCTTGCTTTTTTCCGCTGCCAGAACATAGATGGTCACATCACTTTTCAGTTTTTTCATGGTCTTTTTCGTATCCTTTGTAATGGAATACAATTTAGAATACGAACAGTCCACCGAGGTAATTCTCGTCGGCAGCGCATCGACTGCCAGGTTGGCAACCACGGCAAGAGCGAAAACTACGACAATAAAACTGCTTGAAAAAACGCTGAGCGAAAATGTCTTTTTGCTGATGCTCCAACGCCGTTTCTGAATGGCCTGCACGGTAAAGAAATTAAATAATACAATAACCGTTACATAATAGAGGATTGCCGTAATGTCCAGACAGCCCCCCTGGAATTTTTCAAACGGTGCATACAGATCCAGACAGTTTAAAATCTTTGTCAGCCAGTTTCCATCCGATGAAATAAGTCCTGTCAGACTCTGCATCATATAACTGATAAACAGTACCACAAACGTCAGAACTGCCGCAATCACCTGGCTTTCCGTCAATGCGGAAATAAACATACCTACCGCAATGGAAGCTGCTCCATATAACCAGAACGCCAGTATGGCAATATAGCTCTCGCCCATGGGAATTGTTCCAAACGCCCGTAAAATGAGCGGTGTCACACAGAAAACTGCAATATCCACGGTAAACACCGCAAGCATTGCCAGATATTTTCCGAGCACAACCTTTGCCACCGGTACCGGTGCTGTCAGCATCAGCTGATCCGTTTTATTTTTCCGGTCCTCTGCAAAACTGCGCATCGTAAGGATCGGTACCGCAATCATAAAAATAATCGTAATGGCACTTAACGTATAATACAGATACGGATATCCCTGCCGGAGATTATACACATAAAAATACAGTCCGAACAGTGCCATAAGGGCGGCCACAAACAGCCAGCCGATCACATTCTGGAAATACGACCGGAATTCTCTTTTTAACACAGCAAACATTACTGTGCACCTCCTTCCTGGGTAATCTCAAGGAATACATCTTCAAGAGATTTCGTCACGGTCTTCATCTCCAGCACCAAAACGTTATGCTCTGCCATCTGCCGGAAGACTTCTTCCCGCACATCGGCACCTTTCTTTGCATAAATACGGATTTTATCATGATCCGCCTGCTCAACCCTTGCAATGTTTTCTTCTCCCTGTAAGTATCCGGCTGCTTCCCCGGCACCGGTCCGCACCGTCAGTTCAATCTCCTGTGCACCCGACATCAGATTTACCAGATTCTCCGTAGAGTCGCTCGCTACAAGCTTTCCTTTGGAAATAATAAACACATGGTCACACACGGCAGAAATTTCCGGCAAAATATGGGAACTTAAAATCACCGTATGTTTTTCGCCCAGATGACGGATCAGTTCACGGATCTCTATGATCTGTTTCGGGTCCAGTCCGACCGTAGGCTCATCGAGTATGATAATCTCCGGATACCCTAGGATCGCCTGTGCAAACCCGACACGCTGCCGGTATCCTTTGGACAGATTGCGGATCATGCGCCCTGCCACTTCTGTCGTACCGGTCGTTTCCATTGCCTCTTCCACATACCGTCTGCGCAGACTTTTTTCCAGCTGTTTTAAATCTGCCACAAAACACAGGTACTCCTTTACCGTCATATCCATGTACAGTGGTGGAAGTTCCGGCAGATAACCGATACATTTCTTTGCTTTCTCCGGCTCCTTTAAAATGTCATGCCCGTTAATTTTAATCTCTCCGCTTGTCGCACCGAGATATCCGGTTATCATATTCATCGTTGTTGATTTGCCAGCACCGTTTGGACCCAGAAAACCATAAATTTTCCCCGGTTCCACAACGAGTGACAGATGATCGACAGCCGTATGATCCCCGTATTTTTTTACAAGATTATTGATCTCAATCACAGCGAAATGCTCCTTTTCTTTTTTGGACAACAAAATGCCCTTTACGGAAACAGTGTATCGCTTTTACGTGTGTAAAAAATGTAAACTCTGTGTTCATTTTGTGAACAGATAAAAATACGGGGAAGCAGTTCATGAACCACTTTCCCCGTATTTTATAAAGTATTCTTTTTATGTTTCTTATTCTTCGATCACAAAGTTGCTTACATTCCTGCGAAGTTCTCCCGCAGAAGCTTCCGCTGTCTTTGCGCCTTTCATGACTTCTGCCGATCCGTTTGCAATGGAAACGGTCTTCTGTGCAATGTTCGTTGTGCCGGCAGCACTGTCATTCGATGCAGAGGTAATTCCGTCAATCGCCTCTGTAATATTGGAAATAGATGCTACCAGTTCTTCGGAAGTTGCACTGAAATCCGACACCAGATCGTTGATTTTAGAGGCATCCATGTTATAATCATCTGCCATCTTCTCAAATTCATCAAAACTCTTCACAATATCTGTATCCACAAAATTCAGCAGACGGTTGGAATCTTTGGTCAGATTTCCTACTGCATTATCCACGTTTTCCGTCACAGCCTGAATATTTGCCACGGCATCTTTGGACTGTTCTGCCAGTACCCGGATTTCCTCTGCAACAACTGCAAATCCCTTTCCTGCCTCGCCCGCGCGTGCTGCCTCAATGGATGCATTCAGTGCAAGCAGATTGGTCTGTCCGGTAATCGCGAGAATGGAATCTGCAAGCACACCGATCTGTTCCACAACCTTTGCGTCTTCGAGTGCCTTTTCGAGTCTTTCCCTGATTTCTCCAAGCATTTCCTGAACTTTCTTCCGGTTCTCTACCGTTGTTTCTTTTGTCTGCGTTGCCCGCTTATGGATTTCTTCTGCTTCCGTAGCCCCATCCTGTGCACGTACGGCAATCTCTTTTGCCGCTCCGTCAATCTGCTGGGTCATGCTGTTGATCTGCTCTGCCGATGCCGCCGTCTCCTCGGTACTTGCAGCAAGCTGCTCGGTCGTTGCAGACACATCCTCAATTTCCCCATTCAGATTTGATATATTGGTATCCATTGATTCCACAACGTTATCAATATTTGCAGCTTCCTTCTTTACCTGTGCAAGCAATCCGCATACCGATTCCCGCATCGTCTCGAGTGTTCCTGCCAGCTGTCCGAAATCATCCTTCCGCTTCATCATATTCGTCTGCATCTTTCGGGCAAAATTGCCACCTGCGATCACTTCAATCTCTGCGACAACTTTCTTTAACGACTTTGTAATATCCTGTGCGATCATGAAAACAAGTACTGCAACAACCGCAAGCATCACAATACATACCGCGATCAGGGCGATTGCCTTTTGCATTGCATAGTTGGAAAATACCTTGTCCTGCTTTGCAATGGCAGTATCAATATAATCCGTATAATTTCCGGTACCGACCACCCAATCAAACGGTTCAAAGTACTCACTGTAGGAACGCTTCGGGGAAGGTTTTGTCTCTCCTGGCTTCGGGAATACATAATCTGTGTATCCTCCACCGTCTTCCACTGCTACACGTATGATTTCTTTCACCATCTGGTATCCTTTTGCATCCTTGGTTTCCATACGGTTCGTTCCCTCGGTATCACTGCCAAGCAGAACCACATTTGTACCATCTGACTAGTCAATCCAGAAGTAACCGCCCTCTCCGTAACGCATCTGCCGGACTTCATCTGCTGCAATTTTTTTTGCTTCATCCAGCGTATAAGTTCCCGCTTTATATGCGTCATTGATCTCCGACAACAGGGAAATAACCACCCCCACCTGCTCTTTGATCGAATCATCATAACTCTGGCGGGACGATGCTTCCATCGTTTCCAGTGCTTTGTCTTTCACATCTTCCATGTCTTTGACGGAAACAGTACCCCCGAGAGCCACAAGTAAAATGACCAGAACCAGAATCAGATTCAGCTTGGTCCTTACCTTCATGTTCTTCATAACTTTATTCTCCTTCCCTTAAAACCGTTCGGTTTTATATATTTTGCCTAAGAATTCAAAACCTGTTATTTATTAAGTATAACCTTTTACCACATTTCCGTCAACCATATTCCCCATTTAAAAAATCCCCCTTCCTGTTTCCAACTTTCCCTGCGTACAATCCCCCTATTTCTTTGCCGTATTCCCTTCTCTTGCCATTCTTTTTCATTTGACGTATAATGGATACATATTAAGGAAAAGAGGAACAATACCTATGGGCATTTATCTTGTAGACTATGAAAATGTACACAACGATGGTGTAACAGACATCCAAAAACTCTCTGCATCTGACCGTGTTGTCATTTTTTACGGAGACAGCATCAAGTCCATCCCTTTTGAAACACATGTCGAAATGATGGCGTCCAAAGCGGCGATCGAATATATTGAAACACACAAGGTAGCTAAAAATTATCTGGATTTCCAGCTGGCCACCTATCTTGGATTCCTGATCGGGAAAGGGGAAAAAGGTCCGGTTTACATCATCAGCCAGGATACCGGGTTTGACAGTATTGTCGATTTCTGGCGCGGAAGAAACATCGAAGCTTTCCGCCAGCCAAGCATTGCTTCCCCTTCCACTCCAAAGGATGTTTCTTTAAAAAAGGGAACCTCCACAAAGAAAAAGAAGAAAAAATCGGATCACGTTTCCAAAGAATCAAAAAAAGAGACGAAAGATGTAAAAGAGACAAAAGAAATTGTGGAAAAAAAGAAGCCGGAAAAGAAAAAACTTCCGGAAGCAATCCGAAAAAAAATACGAACGGAATTAAAAGATGAAAAACTCCCGGCCGGCAAATACACATCCATCTATAAAGCAGTGGAAGAATCCGAAAATAAACTTGCATTAAACAACGCACTGGTCAAAACGTTTGATACTACCATTGGAAGTAAAATCTACAATCACATCAAAAAAATTTACGAGGATTACCAGAGGTAATCCTCATTTTTTATTCAAGTTCCGTCATTCCTCCAAGCAGGATTCCCACATTGTCTTTATAAATTTTGGGAAACTGCCCCATCGGCAGCGGATTTTCTCCCAGTCCTGCCTCGATGGTATATCCCGGACGGTCATAAAAATTGATAAACCAGTCTTTGTATCCGGCATACCCGGATGCCGCCGGTGTTTCCTCAATCCGGTAACCACTCACTTTGGAAAAATATTCCGCAATGCGGCGGGCACCTTCCGGTTCCTCATCGAGATACTTCCAGTAAATCACTTCTCCCTGTGTGTGATATGCAAGAATCAGGGAAAAATCATGGTTTCTCGTAAAATCAAACATGGCAGTACTCTCCGGGACACTAAGCGGTGTCTGTCCCACGTAATCCCTCGGTGCCGGGCGGTTATACCCCTGTTCAAATTTTATTTTCTTTGCCATATCCCATCCTGCCGGAAACTGCAGATTCAGATCCACACCCTGGATATTTGCTTTCCAGCCATCCGGAAACGGAATATCCGGGAATCCGGACGCAATGCGGACCGCACGGCGATAATAAAATCCTTCCGTCAAAAGCCCATTTACCAGATCCACACCATCCGGATTGACCAATGGTACAAGATACAGGGAATATTCTTCAAACAGCCGCTCCGGGTACAGTTCTTCATACATACGTTCGTCTGCATATGCCTCTAACAGCTGCTCCACAAACTTTAAAAGTACCGGTGTGGTAATACTCTCATTTGCATGAAAGGAAGCATTGTACCCCACCTCTACCGGACCATTTCCCAACTGCAGCGACCACAGGGGTGTTCCCATAACACTTCTTCCGATCGTTCCCACCTGCAGATAGGGATAACGTGCCTGCAAGCCCTCGATGATCCACCCGGTAAGCAGGGAAGTGTATGGAACTTCTCCGGAAACCAACGGAAAATTAAGTGGTACAACAACCGTACTTCCAATCTGTAATGCTCCGGCATCCGTTCCGGGATTTGCATGCATCACTCGCTCCATCGTTGTATCATACATTTTCGCAATGGAGAAAAAGGTATCTCCTGCTTTTACCTCGTGTGTGATATACCCACGTAAAAAGGGCAGTAGACGGTTCCACTGTGCTTCTTTTACTGCACACTTTCCGCTGCTGCCCATTACTTTTTCCACGGCTGCACAGGTCTTTGGTCCAAAAATTCCATCCAGCATCACCTGCTGTCCTGCACGCTGCAATGCCAGCTGCAGATATTGTACCCAGATTCCCTGATCCCCAGGATATAATTCTTTCATTTTGTTCCTGCCTTATTCTCATTCTTTTTATTTTATGAGAATCAGACAGTTTTGTTTCCATTATGCAAATGCTTCTGCTACATTTTCTTCTGTTACTTCTTCCTTCTCATCGAGCAGATTGTTCATGCTCTTTAAGCTGATCAGAAGTGTGGACGTGTTGTGAAGCAATGCCGATGTGGTCGGTGGAAATACCCCTGCCACACCAAGAACGATCAATGAGGTGTTAATTCCTACGATCAGACGGTAATTTCTGTGAATCCGCTCCATCAGCCCATTACTGATCTTCTTTAAGGTAACAAGCTCATGGAGATCATCTGCACCCACCGTCACATCTGCAATCTCGCGTGCGATCTGTGCACCATCACTGATGGCAATGCCGACATCCGCTGCAGACAATGCCGGAGAATCATTGATACCGTCACCGACCATGATCACCTTTCTTCCGGCATTCTTTTCTGCCTCAACAAAGCTTGCTTTATCTTCCGGCAATACCTCGGAATGATACTCATCCACACCGACTTTTTTCGCAATCGCAGATGCCACGCGGTCACTGTCTCCGGTCATCATAACAACCTTGGAGATTCCGAGTTTCTTTAACTTTGCAATAACCTCAACCGCTTCCAGACGAAGTGGATCTTCGATGCAGATCACTGCCACAAGCACTCCGTCAATCGCCATATACAGGTGGGAATACTGCTCCGGAAGCTGCTCAAATATCTCTTTCTTTCCCTCCGGAATTGTAGCATTCTCATCCTCAAATACGAAATGATAGCTTCCGATCACAATATGTTTCTCCCCGATCTTGGAAGAAATACCGTGTGCGACAATGTACTCTACCTTTGAGTGAAGTTCCTCATGTACCAGATTCCGGTTTACTGCCTCACGTACCACAGCCTTTGCCATGGAATGTGGAAAATGTTCCTCTAAACAGGCAGCAATACGAAGCAGTTCATCCTCGGACTGATCATTGAAGGAAACAATCTTTGCCACTGTCGGCTGTGCCTTGGTCAGTGTACCAGTCTTATCAAAGACGATGGTATCCGCTTCCGCCATAGCTTCCAGATACTTGCCTCCCTTTACGGTAATGTTATAGGTACTTGCTTCCCGGATTGCAGAGAGCACAGACAATGGCATCGCAAGTTTCAGTGCACAGGAGAAGTCCACCATTAACACAGAAATTGCCTTTGTCACATTTCTGGTAAACAGCCATACAAGCCCTGTTCCCAGGAAGGTATATGGCACCAGTTTATCTGCTAAATGTTCGGCTTTTCCTTCCAGTGAGGATTTCAGTTTCTCTGATTCCTCGATCATCGCCATGATCTTTTCATACTTGCTTGATCCGTTTGCTTCTCTGACGCGGATCGTAATCTCGCCTTCCTCGACAACAGTTCCGGCATATACCACGCCATCAGGTACTTTGCGGACCGGAACCGATTCTCCGGTTAAAGATGCCTGATTTACCATTGCCTCTCCGTCCGTTACCGTTCCGTCAAACGGGATCACATTTCCCATATGAATGCGCACTTCATCTCCGGACTGCACGTTGTCTGCGGAAACGAGTACTTCCTGTCCATCACACATCATCCATACCTTGCTGATGTTGAGTGACATACTGCGTGCCAGATCTCCCACGGATTTCTTATGTGTCCATTCTTCCAGCGTCTCTCCGATACCAAGCAGATACATCACAGATCCTGCGGTCGCAAAATCACCACGGATAATGGAAACACCAATGGCAGTTGCATCCAGTACCGGAACCTCGATCTTACCCTGAAACAGAGTCTGAAGCCCTTTCCAGATATACTTCACGGATTTCACCGTTGTGATTACTGCACGAACGGAAAACGGCAGAAACAGTTTGTTACCGAAATGCCAGAACGTCTGCTCCACCAGCTGATCCCAGTAATGCTGATTCATTTCTCTTCCGGAATTTTTAATATAGGTATCCGGAACATCCGTCTTTTCATACGAAAATGCCTTTAACACTTCAAGGATTGCATCTCTGCTTCCTTCATAACAAATGGTCACATCTTCGGTACGATTTTGAATTTTTGCGGAAATCACAGATTCACACTGTTCCAGATAATACTGTAATGTATCTGCCTGTGCAAATGACATACGACTCTGGATCACATGAATCCTCATTCTTCCTCTTATCTCATGTCTGATTTGAAATTTCATATCTATAACCTGCTTTCGATAAAAGAGATGTTACATATAAGGTAACATCTCTTTCATGCGTTTTTATGCCTCTGCTGTCTCTTCTGTAGTTTCTGTCTCTTCGGCAGTTGTCTCTTCGGTTACTTCCTCACCATCAAATACTTCCTCTTCTTTTGCTGCACGGTCTTCGTTGATCTGCTTTGCTTCTGCATAGATATCCTCTGCATTCTCCTGTACCTTTGTAGCGGTCTTTAAAACAACTTCCTTTGCACGGAGTACGGCTGCTGTACAATTTGTATAAAGTTTCTTTGCATCCTTGCTGGAAAGAATCTTGATTCCTGCGGTACCAAACAATACACCTGCTGCAAAAAGTCCGGTTTTCTTTGCATCAAAATTTTTGAAACACTTTAACATCGTTGTTTCCTCCTTAATAACTGATTTATAATTTTGTCTTCCTGTTTAAAAACGTATTTTATGCCCCATTTTTCCAATTTGCAAGTATTTTTTTAGTCACCACGGCGTGCAAAAAAGAGCATAAAAAAAGGACTCACACCATCTATCATCCGATAAATAGCGGAGTCCCACACTTTATGCAACAGCAATCCGGCTGTCCTTATTGAGAAAACTTATCATTACTGTTCCACGCCGGCTTTTCCTGCTGCAATCTTTTCTTTTTCTTTGTTCCAGAGTTTTTCTGCTGTAGGTGTCCAGTTCTCGGCATAAGGAGCAGCCTTTTCTTTCAGATGTTCCGGTGTCTCCGGTGACTGATAATCAGTATTTACTGCCTTTGACTCTTTTACCATCTCTCCAAGCTTATCCGGGTTCTCAAGCATCGGACACGGGCGAAGCATATTGTCATTAAACGGCTGGTTGTCATGATATGCCTGGAATAACGGGCTCTTTAAAGCATCCAGCAGGCTGCAGTCATGAATATTTGCATTGGAATAATGAATAAATACGCATGGCTCCACATCACCCTTGGCATTGATATGTAAATATCTTCGTCCACCGGCGATACATCCGCCAACGAACTGTGCGTCATTCTGGAAATCCATGCTAAATATTGCCTTTGTCTGACGGAACTTACGGATACGATGGAAAATTTCCTCACGCTGCTCAGGTGTAGGCAGAAGTTCCACTGCTGCATCATTTCCAACCGGCATATAGTGGAAGAACCATACAAATAATGCACCACTCTCAACCAGCATATCAAAGAATTTTTCGCTGGTTACATCATCTAAATTCTTTCTGGTATAACAGGTAGAAATACCAAATGGTAAACCATGGCTCTTTAACAGGCTCATGGCATGCTGTACTTTATCAAATACACCTTCGCCTCTTCGTCCATCGTTGGCTGTCTCGAATCCTTCCAGACTGATCGCCGGAACAAAGTTCTTGACACGAAGCATTTCCTGGCAGAACTCTTCATCAATCAAAGTACCGTTTGTGAAAGAAAGGAATTCACAATCCGGATGCATCTCGCAGATCTTGATCAGGTCTTTTTTACGTACCAGTGGTTCTCCACCTGTATAAATATACATATAGGTACCAAGCTCCTTACCCTGACGTACGATAGAATCAATCGTATCCAGATCCAGATTCAGCTGATGGCCATACTCTGCTGCCCAGCATCCGGTACAGTGTAAATTACATGCAGAGGTAGGGTCTAACAGAATTGCCCACGGAATGTTACAGTTGTTTTCTTCAGCAAGCTGTTCCTGTAATGCACTTCCCTTTAAACTTGCATTGAAAATGAAATTCTGGAAGAATGCTTTACGTACTTCCGGATCCAGCTGGTAAATACGAAGAATTAACTGATACCAGTTTCCTCTTTCTTTGATTACCTTGCGGATCATATTTCTCTGCGCCTCATACCATCCGTCCGGTGCAAATTTGTCAACCATATCCATCAGTTTCGGAATATTCTCCTCCGGATCTTTCTCCATATACTTTAAGGCCTGCTTGATTCCAAAGTTCTGAATACTCTTCTGTAATGACATTTTATTCATAATCTCAACTTCCTTTCATTCTGTCGCCATAACATGACAGAAATGTTTTTGTGTAATCTGAAAAGTATTATATCTTTTCTCTTCTTAAATTCAAGTGGACAAATGCACGAATGTGGGTAAAATTTGTCGAATTTTTCCAGATTACAGAATACTTCTGCCCTTATTTCTGACTCTGCAGCACATACTTTGCAATCATTTCCACACTCGAACGCAACAGTGCACTGAATTCCTGCGGGGACACACATTCCCTGTCCTCAAGCCATCTCACGAGTGCTGCCAGAAATGCATCCGAAAAGAAATGAATATAAAATTCCTCGTGCTCTCCTTTTTCCTCTTCCTCTACCATCGCAAGAAATTTACGATTGACAGGGACTAAAATATCCCGGAAATGTTCTGTAAAAGAGTTCTGCCCCTCAATCTGCAGTACTTTCGAATAGAATGTCCGGTGTTTATAAAAATACTCACAGATTTTTTCCAGTATATCCCATGTAAAGCCGGCATTTTTCCATTCTTCTTCTGAAAAAATCTTTGTAATTTCAGTGTCAAAAATCCAGTTGACCAGATCATATTTATCTTTAAAATGATAATAAAAACTTTTGCGGTTCATTCCGCATTCTTCGCAAATGTGTGATACACTGATCTTTGCAAAAGGTTTCTGTTCCAACAGTTTTCGAAGAGCATCTGCAAATGCCTGTTTGGTGGCGTTTGAGTATGGCATAACCGACTCCTCCTTATTCCTTTTCTCTTATCCATATTTTAACTATTGTACCACACTTTTTTTATTTTGTTACCCTTTTATATCTCTCATATGGAATTTGTATATATAATAGGAAAGAACCGCTACGATATACTCGGTAACGGCAAATCCGTACCACACACCCAATGCCTGTAACAACCGGCTGAGCACAAAAGAAACCGGCAGCATCACAACGATATAGCGCGCAAGAGAAATCAAAAGTGATGGCATGCCCTTTCCCAGTCCCTCCAGGACTCCGGAAAATGTAACGGAAACCGAGGATACCACGAATCCAAAACTGATGATTCTGAGTGCCGCACCTCCGATTTCCATTGTTGTGCGGCTTGTGGTAAACAATCCCATCAGCTGCTGCGGAATTGCACAGGAAATTACCATTCCCATAACCATAACCAGTGCGATCAATCCCATGGAGGTGTGCGTAATCTTTTTCACCCTGTCATATTCTCCCGCTCCATAATTATATCCAACGAGCGGCCGGATTCCCTGCACAATTCCGTTTGCCGTCAGATAAATAAATGTCTGCAGTTTATAATAAACTCCGAGCACCAGAATATAACTTCCCGGAAACGGCGCAAGGATTGCATTTAATGCGGACACCTGAATGGAAGGAAGTGCAAGATTTAAAGTTGCCGGAATTCCGATGGTATAAATATTTTTCATTACGCTTCCGGTTGTTTTCATATTTGCGACGTTGACCTTTACATGCATCGGACGTACAAAATAAAACAGCAGATACCCCGCCAGCGTCACACACTGACCGATTCCCGTGGCATAAGCCGCACCCGCAATTCCAAGCTTCGGTACCGGTCCCAGACCAAAGATCATAACCGGATCTAAAATAATATTGGTTACACATCCGAGCATCATACAGATCATCGACACCTTCATCCGCCCGACTGCCTGAAAGATCTTTTCATATGCAAGTCCCAGACCGATCACTGGTGCAAACGCAAATACCCGCGTGGAATACGTGCATGCCAGTGCGATCACCTGTGTATCGCCTGTAAACATCCGAAGAAACGATGGCATAATGGCAGAACAAAGCAGTGCCAGCACCAGACCGTGGATCAAATTTAACAAAAGCCCCACGGATGCCGACTCATCCGCCAGTTTCTCTTCTTTTGCTCCCAGATAAAAGGCTACCCTTGCATTGATTCCGATCGCAAATCCGATAACAATGGCATTGACGAGATTTTGCATCGGAAACACAAGGGCAAGCGCCGTCATCGCATCTTCACTGATCTTTGCCACAAAATAACTGTCCACAATGTTATACAATGCATTCACTGCCATGGATATGACCATGGGAAGTGACATGGAAAGCACCAGCGGCAGGATTTTTCTTGTTTTCATGTACTCCTGATTCATACAAACTCCTCTTTTCTGCCGGATGTTCCGCAAAAAAAGACTATAGACCGACGGTTTGAATCAGAAACCGTAAAATCTATAGTCTTTTTCAGACATCCTGTTTTGTGTATCTTATCTTACTTCAATTGGTCTGTTTTTGCAAGTCTTTTCTAAAATAAAGAGGTGTCAGTATCTTTCCGGGATTTGTGGAGCCGTAAGGAAACAGACGTATTTCTATGTACAATACCGGAATGTCCGGTCGGTCAGAATTCTTGCAAAGATCAGACCAAGCGGCAGTGCCACAATAATTAAAATTGCAGAAGCAAACCAGGATGCAGAGGTATTCAAAGACATCGCCCCCAGATTGTAAATTGCCCGGTACAGATACAGTCCCGGTACCATAATGACAATCGACGGAACCGTAAGTGAAATCCTTGGATATCCCGCCTGGTTTTTGATCAATGATGCAAGGATTCCTGCCAAAAGTGCTCCCACAAAAGCAGCCGCAGCCGGAGGAAATGAAGCAAGATCCACCAGCTCCAGCCGGAGGGTGTTGGCCACTGCTCCGATCAGTGCTGCCGTTGCCGCCAGTTTCCACGGACTGTTAAACATAATCGAAAATCCGAACACGCCGCAGAAACTGAAGACCAGACGCAGTATGATATGCATGGGAACGGACATGGAAAGCGCCGGAAAATCCACCGGATGCAGATGCAAAAGCAGTGCCATCAGCCATGCCGTAATGGTCGCAACAACAATGATAATGATCGCATAGGTCAGCCTCTCCAGCCCGGAACGCATATCCAGCTTGGCAAGGTCAATTCCGCTTGTAATAAACGGAAAGCCCGGAATGATAAAAAGCATGGAACAGATATATCCCGCCTCATGCTGCAGGGAAACCCCGGCAATCAGCTCTGCGATCCGAAGCAGAATGGTATAGGTAACGCACGCCGAGGCAACGGATGCCACAATCCCGAGAAACAGTGTCAGATGATGCTTTGTCAGTTTGCAGCGGACAAAGTTTCCAAGTCCTGCCCCGCAAAAAGCAAACAGCATTTCCACGGGTCCTCCGCCAAGCAAAAATGTGAATGCGCCGCATGCCAGTGCCGCGGCAAATCCCAAAGCCACCGGGGAATAGAGTCCATGAATCCGGTCGATCTCATCCAGATGATCATGGAGCTGTTCGCCCGTCATGGTTTTCCCTACGGTTGAAAATTCACCGATAAAACGCTCCAGCCGGTTCAGTTTTGATGTGTTGACTCCGGTATTGGTCAGGCAAAGAGACTGGGAAAATCCACTCGTTCCATCAAAACAGGTATATTCAATCGACATCAGACCGATATCTGTCGAACATGTAATTCCGAGATTTTGTGAAATCGTATTCATGGAACTGCGGACACGCCAGGCTCCCGTTCCACAGGATAACAGCATCAGGCCGACACGGCCGACGATTGAAGCTTTTTCGGTCAGGTCTGCCTCTGTAATCGGACAATTTCCGTGACCGCTGTACTCATGCCATGGGATATCCATGTGATTTTTAGGTATTGCAGTGGTTTGCATGAATCATCATCCTCTTTCTTAATGCATCAATACAATTTTGTTTGCAATATCAATGTTTTTCTCCAATGCCTTCCGAAAATGGTACATCGGCAAAAACACCCCAAGTGCATCGTAACGGTTTCCCTTATTTTCCATGGAATCCTGTCCGTAATAAACGACCGAACGTGGCAGGGATTTCTGCAGATCCATCAGGATATCCCAGATGATCGCATATGCCTGCGCTTCTGTCTCCTGCATTTTTACCGTATCCGGCATTTCATAGACAAGCAGCACTCCGATATGCTCTCCCATACGGATTTCCTGTGCTTCCATGGTATCTCTGTCATAACAATGCCGTTTACGGAATCCGTATGCCAGATACATCTTCACCTGTTCACTCTTTTGAAATACCTTAAAAAACTGCTCATAATTTTTGTCACTGACATGAAATTTGATATCCGGAATTAATTTTCCATCCTCATCCGTCAGGATATAGGGATTTGTCTGACCATTGGCATTAAAACGAAACGGAGCCAGAAACGAATTCCGCAGCAGATCAAACATACTGTTCTGGCAGATTGCCATCAGAAACGCCGTCAGATCCTTTTCCTCATAAGAACGAAACAGTGCGGTTGCGAACTGCTCCGCAGAAAGACCGTTGCCCTCATAATCATCGCCCACTCCGAGCGCATCATAAAACGTTTCCATCAGGCGCTCACATGCCTGCGGATTCTCTTTAATCTTTTCAAAAAGCATTTTTGCCTTCTGTTCCCTTGGAAAAATTGTTGCCATAAAAATACACTTCCTTTTCTCAATCTCGCTATCTTTTATTATAAAGAATATTTTTAAAAAGGATAACGTATTTTCTATATAAGTTTCATATTAAATTGACATATTAAAATGCGGTGAAAATAATCCTTTCACCGCACATAATAATTACTGTTCTGTTTTTGCAATCTGCGTATCCATCTTTAAAATATGATTGATCAGCCATCCGCCAAGGAACTCAATCAGCTCATGCAGATATTCCTGCTGGTTGTCATCAATTTCTTCCAGCTTATCCAGATCGATACTCATCAGCTTGTCCACAAATGCCTGATGCGCCCTCTTTTGCGCTTCAAGCATCGGGCTGTTGATTTTCTGCATATAGGCCTCTTCATCTTCAAAATGAAACTTGGTATATTCCCGGAGTTCATCCAGCAGACGTACAATTTCATCGTATTTGTCATGAAGCAGGTCGTTATGGATCAGTGCATTTACCTCTCCGATAATCTCAAACAGCTTCCGGTGTTCCCTGTCTACCAGTTCAATTCCCGTATAATATTTCGCGGTAAACACAAACGGATCTTCTTTCTGCATTTTTCCGATCATCATGTCACTGCTTAAAATATGCCGGTACAGCCAGCGTACCAGATAGGTCAGAATCTCATCGAGCATCGCCGATGCATTCTCCCCGGTGAGTGGCTGCTTTTCCAGAAGTTTTACGTGATCGGCAAATGCCTGATGCTCTTTTTTCTGCAGCGGCAGTTCCGGATCGTTCTGTGCCTGCATATAGGCTTCTTCGTGTGCAAAATGGTTTGCGGCATAATCACTTAAATGTGCCAGTATATTTTTTACCGTCTGTGGTGTGCGTGCTTCCTTCGGCAGTTCAACCGCTTCATTGATCAGCGAAAACAGTTTGCGGTGCTCTTCATCGATCTGGTCGATGCCCGTCAGACAATCCTGCGTAAATTCGTACATTATTACGTTCCTCCCTCAGTGTATTTTCTCTGTGAAAACAAAAGTTCTTTTCTGCCACTATATAATCATTTTTGGAAATTGTCAAATACGAATTACTTCTATCATACTCTGTGCCGTTACACCATTAAGTATCCGTGCAGACATTTCTCCATAATACCAGAGTACTCCAAACTTTTTTGCATCCATAAAAAAATTCCTCCTATATCTTTCTGGTTCTAAACTTAGAAAATATAGGAGGAAAAATCAATCTGTGATTCCTTTATATCGCCTGATTCCGGCGTATTCTGCCCCACAGCCGCGGGGTATACAGTGCCAGAATCTTATTTACCTGATTTACTACCTTGGGATTAACAAGCAGGTAAATCACGCAGATACTCAGACAAATCAGAACAAACAGCGCAAACCATCCCCAGTCTCCGAGATAGTCATAGATTCCCGCAAACATCAGGATATCCCGCAGGATCCGGTGCAGCATATATACCGGCATCGTATTCTGTCCAATCACTGACAGGCAGGTTTTCCCACGCGGCACAAAAAACATAATCGCCCACGAAATCAGAAACGCGGCAATCATCAGTGCCAGACGAACAAACGGTCCTTCCCACACATCATCCAGTTCATAATAGGAAATGTTTTCATAGACCATGCCAAGCTCATCTTTTAACTTTGAGCCAAACGCCAGAATTCCCGCACAGATTGCCACAGCAGCCGGTACAACAACTCTCCGGTAAACCGGTCGCAATGCCCGTTCAAGTACCGGTTGTTCCATATAATATCCCAGATAAAAGAACGGACCAAATACCAGAATACGGGACATGCACAAAAAATCGCCGATATTTTTGAAATATCCGGCGATCAGGGCCAACGCAACCGTCACGATTAATACCGGTATCTCTTTGTACTTCCGGATGACAGGAATGGTAAGATACCACACAATCATGGCAAACAGATACCACGGTGCCCCACTCTGCGAGAAAAAATTAATCTCTGAGAAATCCCGGAATCCACACAGTGCATATACTATCTGAATTGCAATAACAAATATGATGTACGCCTTAATCAGATACAATATTTTTTTAAAATTATACTGCCCGTTTTTATATATTTTCTTTGCAAAATAACCTGACACAAATACAAAAAGCGGCATATGAAATACATAGATCAAACGCTTTACCACCACAAGAACACTTTCTCCGTGGATAGGGAGCAAAAAATGCCCCAGCACGACTAAGAATATCAATACCGCTTTCAAATTATCAAAAAAATAATCTCTCTCTTTATTCATTCGACGCATCCTCTATTACCGAGAATGTATTATAGAACTTTTGCCGAAAAAGTCAAGAACTATTGCGCTTTTTGTTGAAACATTCCGTAAAATACCGCATCGGTATGTTTGCGGATTTCCCCAAAATCATGGTATGGCACTTTCATGTTCCAGAAACACAGATGAGTGGAATGATTAATTTCCTCCATCACAGACAAAACTCCCGGCTGATCGGATTTCGTGATATAAAAAATCACGGAATCGAGAATCTTTTTTTCACTGTAACTATATTCAATTTTCTTACGCGTATAGCGAAATTCCGGTGTACAATCGTATTGTCTGAGTTTCAACTCAATCAATGCCCGGATTCCCTGCATGGTATAAATAGAATACGGAGCTTCAAATCCAAACCAGAAACCTTCTTTCTGGTAGAAACTCAGTTCCGTAACATCCGGCCGCATATATTCTTCCCGCGCAACAACACGGATTCCGTCTGTATAATAAAATGTTTCTTCCGTATACACCATGATTGATGGCATAAAATCACCTCATCTGTACTATGTGCCTGTCATCTGTCCGTATCTTATTTGCGCAGGATAAACTCCGATACCATCTCATCCAGATTTTCAGCAGATGCAGAAAGTTCTTCACTAGTTGCAGATACCTCTTCCGAAGTAGCAGAATTAGACTGCACAACCCCATTTACCTGCTCAACAGCAGTGGAAATCCGCTTTACCGATTCTGCCTGCTGATCGGAAATCTGACGGATCTTAGCCACCTCCATGACAACTGCATCCAGCTGTTCGATCATTTCCGACATAAACTGGGAAGTCTCATCTGCAACAGAGCTTCCGACACTCACCTGATTCAAACTGTTCGTCAGCATGACACGGGTTTCTTCTGCCGAAGAAGCACTCTCTTCCGCAAGGTTTTTAATCTGTTCCGCAACAACCGCAAATCCTTTTCCTGCTTCACCGGCACGCGCAGCCTCAATGGATGCATTTAAAGACAACAGGTTTGTCTGGCTGGCAATGCTTTCAATCTTTCCGATGACAACCTGGATATCATTGGTGGTCTCTGAAATATGCTGCATGGCTTCGACCAGTTCTTTCATCTTTGCACTTCCGCTGTCTGCCTTGATTGCAACCTGCTTTGCCTGGTCATGTACATTGTCTGTGGACTTCGTATTTTCTTCGATATGTGTAGCAACCTCGGCAACCGAAGATGTCAGCTGCTGTACTGCCGCTGCCTGATCGGTAGCTCCCTCTGCCAGTCCCTGCGCACTCTGTGCCAGCTGGTCAGCTCCTGCGGATACCTGATTGGAAGATTCCTGTACATTTTTGATCGTCTGGCTCAGATTATTTTCTGTCGCTTCCAGTTTCTTTAAAATTTCACCGAAATTTCCCTGATAGGCTTCAATATCATGGGATCTCGCATCAAAGTTTCCTTTTGCAAACTCTGTAAGGAGCTGATTGATATCGTCCACAACACCCCTTAAATAAAAAGATGTATTGCGGAAACTTTCTGCAAGCTTTCCCAGTTCATCTTCCCCCTGATAAGAAATATCAATTTCGAGATTTCCGTGTGCCATGTCATCTGCGGCCTTTTCTATCTGGTCTAACGGTTCAAGAATATTTTCTGTCAGTTCCTGAATGATCATTTTGGAAAGCAATGGCATACCAACTACTGCAATGACAGGAATGATAATCCATACCGGATGTCCAAATACAAGCATTAAAATTGCAAACAGAATATTGTTCACCAGTAAAATTGCAAAAATTGCTTTCATAACCATTTTCAGCTTATCCGCAATTTTCACATTTTGAAAGTAATTCTTACGCATACGTTTCCTCCTATGTATCGTATACTATTTATCTATAATTCTACATCGAAATGTACATAATATCAAGCAGAATTATCCAAAAATTATACAAGTCTGTCCAAAACTGCTTGAGATCTGCAGTTCCACACACGGAGCATCCGGATCACTGCTGCCCTGACCTTTACATTCCACATGTCCGCCTGCATTGCTGTGTTCAAAGTATCATGTGCATTTTGCTTGCCACCAGATATACTGCGATAAAAATAAGAATAACTGCGTGAAGCCCACAAGAGGTAAAAAAGGAGCCATCTGTTTCAGATGACTCCCAAAAATCATATGGTTTTACACCAACCGTATCTCTCTGTTTTACTGTACGGACAGATAAGAATATCCCATCAGACTTGTATCCACGTCATGTGCCACCTCGCGACCCTCACGAATTGCCCAGACAACCAGTGACTGTCCTCTGTGCATATCTCCCGCAACAAATACGTTCTTTACATTTGTTGCATATGTTCCAGGCTCTGTAGCTACATTTGTTCTCTGGTTCAGCTCTACACCGAATGCCTTTGCAATGTATTCCTCTGTTCCAAGGAATCCTGCAGCGATCAGTACAAGTTCTGCCGGAATCTTCTTCTCGGAACCTGCAACTTCCACCATATTTCTGCGTCCGGTCTTCTCATCCACCTTGCTCTCAAGTCTGACGATTGTCAGACCATTCAGCTTACCGTTCTTATCCTTATGGAATTCCTTTACGGTTGTCTGATAGATTCGTGGATCTGTACCGAAACATGCAATCGCTTCTTCCTGGCCATAGTCGGTCTTTAACACCTTCGGCCACTCCGGCCATGGGTTATTTGCTGCCCGCTCTGCCGGTGGACATGGCATCATCTCCAGCTGGGTTACAGACTTTGCACCCTGACGGATAGCCGTTCCCACACAGTCATTTCCGGTATCACCGCCACCGATGATCACAACATTTTTTCCCTTTGCGGAAATAAATTTGTTGTCCTTAAAATTGGAATCCAAAAGGCTCTTTGTGTTGCGTGACAGATAATCGACTGCAAAATAGATTCCTTCTGCATCACGACCTGTTGCCTTGATATCACGCGCATGCTTTGCTCCACAGCAGAGGATGACTCTGTCATACTCTTTTAACAGCTCTGCACTCTTGACATCCACACCGACATTACAGCCTGTGATAAACTTCACGCCCTCTTCTTTCATAACATTGATCTTACGGTCAATGATCTGCTTTTCGAGCTTCATATTCGGAATACCATACATCAGAAGTCCGCCGACACGGTCATCTCTCTCATATACCGTAACCTCATGTCCTCTCTGGTTCAGCTGATCTGCTGCTGCCAGTCCGGAAGGACCGGAACCGATGATGGCAACTTTCTTTCCGGTACGAACCTTTGGAATATGTGGTCCGGCATAACCTTCTTTGTATGCCGTCTCAATGATTCCATGCTCATTGTCCCGGACAGATACCGGATCTCCCCAGTGTCCACAGGTACATGCCTTCTCACACAGAGCCGGACATACACGGGAGGTAAACTCCGGGAAATTATTTGTCTTGTGCAGACGGTTATATGCCTGCTGATAGTTTCCGGTATAAAGCAGATCGTTCCACTCCGGTACCAGATTGTGTAGCGGGCAGCCGGAAGTCATTCCGGCAACAGTCATACCCGACTGACAGAACGGGACACCGCAATCCATACAGCGTGCTGCCTGCTCTCTTTGTTTTTCTTTGGAAAGGAAGATGTGGAATTCATCAAAATTTTTGATTCGTTCCTTTGGTTCCACCGAACGCGCCTCACATCTGTCGTATTCCATAAATCCTGTTGGCTTTCCCATTGTTTCTTCCCTCCTTATGCTCTCGTGCTGGCATAAAATGCCTCAATCTGTGCCTGCTCTGCATTCAGACCTTTTTCTTCCATCTGAACGATTGCCATCTGCATACGGTTATAATCATATGGGATGACTTTCTTAAACTTCGGCAGATACTCACTGAAGTGATCGAGAATTTCCTTACCTTTTTCCGAATTGGTCAGGGTAACATGTTCTTTGATCATTTCTTTGAGCTCTAATACGTCATATTTATTGGTGACTTCCTCACTGAATACCATAGACTTGTTGGTACGCATGTACAGATCGTTATCCTCATCTAATACATAAGCGATACCACCGCTCATACCTGCGGCAAAGTTCTTTCCGGTTTTACCAAGGATAACGACACGACCGCCCGTCATATACTCACATCCATGATCGCCGACACCCTCAACAACCGCAGTAGCTCCGGAATTTCTGACACAGAAACGTTCTCCTGCCACACCATTGATGAATGCCTTACCGCTTGTCGCACCGTACAGTGCTACGTTACCGATAATGATGTTCTCATCCTTTTTGAAGTTTACTCCTGCCGGTGGATAAACGATCAGCTTTCCGCCGGAAAGTCCCTTTCCGAAATAATCGTTGGAATCTCCCACCAGTTCGAGTGTCAGTCCCTTTGGAATAAAGGCACCAAAACTCTGTCCGCCGGCTCCGCTGCATTTAATAACGAAAGTATCCTCATCCAGTGTATCGTCGTACTTCTTTGTAATCTCTGATCCGAAGATTGTTCCAAGCGAACGGTTTACGTTTGTTACTTCGGTATCGATCATACGCTTCTGCTTCTTATCAAGTGCCGGCTTTAACTGTTTTAAGAACTCCGTGATATCTTTGGTCTTATCCAGTTCGAAATCATATACCTGCTTCGGATCAAAAATAACCTTCTGCTTTGTTCCTGCAAACGGATTATTTAAGATATTGCTCAGGTCAAGCTTTGCTTCACGCTCGGACAGATCTCCGCGAACCTTTAAGAAATCGCTTCGTCCGACGAGTTCATCCACTGTGCGGACACCAAGTTTTGCCATGTACTCCCGAAGTTCTTCTGCGATAAAGCGCATGAAGTTCTCAACATACTCCGGTTTTCCTGCGAAACGCTTACGAAGCTCCGGATTCTGGGTTGCAATACCTGCCGGACAGGTATCCAGATTACATACACGCATCATGACACAGCCCATGGTTACCAGCGGAGCGGTTGCAAAACCAAACTCTTCCGCGCCAAGACATGCAGCAATGGCCACGTCTTTACCACTCATCAGCTTTCCGTCTGTCTCAATTCTTACTTTATTACGCAGTCCGTTCATAATCAGTGTCTGATGCGTCTCTGCCAGACCAAGTTCCCACGGAAGACCTGCGTTGTGGATGGAACTGCTTGGCGCAGCACCTGTACCACCGTCATATCCGGAGATCAGGACAACCTGTGCACCGGCTTTTGCAACACCGGCTGCTACGGTACCGACACCTGCCTCGGAAACCAGTTTTACGGAAATTCTTGCATCGCGGTTTGCATTCTTTAAGTCAAAGATCAGCTGTTCAAGATCCTCGATGGAATAAATATCGTGATGTGGTGGCGGGGAGATCAAAGATACACCCGGTGTGGAAAGTCTTGTCCTGGCAATCCATGGATATACTTTCTTACCCGGAAGATGTCCACCTTCCCCAGGCTTTGCTCCCTGTGCCATTTTGATCTGGATCTCCTGCGCACTGGTCAGATAACGGCTGGTAACACCGAAACGTCCGGATGCAACCTGTTTGATTGCGGAACAACGGTTCTTTCCGTCCGGTCCGACGGTCAGACGATCCTTGTCCTCACCACCTTCACCGGTGTTTGACTTACCGTGTAAGTGATTCATGGCAATGGCAAGTGTCTCATGTGCTTCCTTCGAAATAGAACCGTAAGACATCGCTCCGGTCTTAAAACGTGTCACAATAGAATCTACGCTTTCCACTTCCTCAAGCTTCACACCCTTCTTCGGGTACTCAAAATCCATCAGTCCACGCAGGTTCGTATGCTTTTCTTCTTCATCTACCAGACTCGTATACTGCTTGAACATCTCATAGTCCCCACGTTTGGTAGACTGCTGCAGCAGATGGATGGTAGCCGGATTGTACAGATGCGCATCGGCTCCGCTTCTCATCTTGTGGCGGCCCTTGCTGTCAAGGGTTACATCGGTTTCAAGTCCCAGCGGATCATAGGCTGCGGAATGAAGCGTATTGACATCGTTTTCGATATCCTTGATGGAAATTCCGCCGATGCGGCTGACCGTATTGGTGAAATACTTGTCAATGACATCTTTATCAATACCAAGTGCCTCAAAAATCTTGGAACCCTGATACGACTGGATCGTAGAAATACCCATCTTGGCTGCAATCTTTACAATACCGGTGATAATTGCATGGTTATAATCATCAACTGCGGCATAATAATCTTTGTCTAACATGTGCTCGTCGATCAGCTGTTTTACGGTATCCAGTGCCAGGTATGGGTTAATTGCACTCGCACCAAAACCAAGCAGTGTTGCAAAATGATGTACCTCACGCGGCTCTCCGGATTCGAGAATCAGGGAAAGGGAAGTACGTTTCTTTGTCTTTACCAGATACTGCTGCAATGCAGATACGGCAAGCAGGGAAGGAATTGCCACATGGTTATCATCCACGCCTCTGTCGGAAAGGATCAGGATATTGGCTCCGTCTCTGTATGCACGATCCGCCTCAATAAAGAGACGATCTACGGCTTTCTCAAGACTGGTATTCTTATAATAAATAATCGGAATGGTTTCTACCTTAAATCCGTCTACTTTCATATTGCGGATTTTCATCAGGTCTGTGTTGGTCAGAATCGGATTGTTGATCCGAAGTACTTTACAGTTCTCCGGCTTTTCCTCTAAGAGGTTTCCGGCAGATCCGATATATACCGTCGTAGAAGTAACAACCTCCTCACGGATGGAATCGATTGGCGGGTTGGTTACCTGTGCAAACAGCTGCTTGAAATAGTTAAACAGCGGCTCACGGTTTCCGGACAGTGCCGCAAGCGGTGTATCCGTACCCATCGCAGCGGTACCCTCAATGCCGTTCTTTGCCATCGGCAGGATGGAATCCTTTAAGGACTCATACGTGTAACCGAATGCCCTTTGCATTCTCTGACGTTCTTCCTGTGTATATTCCGGCACACGCTCATTCGGGATTTTTAAATCCTTTAACATGACGATGTTGCTGTCAAGCCACTCACCATATGGACGCTTATCCGCATATCTTTCTTTTAACTCATCGTCATCAATCACACGACCCTGCACGGTATCTACAAGAAGCATTTTACCAGGACGCAGACGGTCTTTGGTCACGATATGGGTCGGATCAATATCAAGAACTCCGACCTCGGAAGAAAGAATCAGATAGTCATCGTCTGTAATGTAATAACGGGATGGACGCAGACCGTTACGGTCAAGAACCGCTCCCATCATATCTCCATCGGAAAACAGGATGGATGCAGGTCCGTCCCAAGGCTCCATCATGGTTGCATAATACTGATAGAAATCTTTCTTTTTCTGTGTCATCACAGCATTGTTTGCCCATGGCTCCGGAATCATGATCATGACTGCCAGTGGCAGATCCATGCCACTCATCACCAGAAACTCCAGCGTATTGTCTAGCATTGCGGAGTCAGATCCTTCGGTGTTGACGACCGGAAGTACCTTCTGGAATTCCCCGCGCAGCTTGCCGGATGCCATCGTCTCTTCCCGGGCAAGCATCTTGTCTGCATTACCGCGGATGGTGTTGATCTCACCGTTATGTACAATAAAACGGTTTGGATGTGCTCTCTCCCAGCTTGGATTTGTGTTGGTAGAGAAACGGGAATGTACGGTTGCAATTGCAGACTCATAATCCTTATCCTGCAGATCGGAGAAGAACTGACGCAGCTGCTCTACAAGGAACATTCCTTTATATACGATCATTCTGCTCGAAAGAGAAGCAACGTAGCTGTCATCGTTGGACTGCTCGAATACACGGCGTGCCACATACAGCTTGCGGTCAAAATCAAGTCCCTTCTCCACATCTTCCGGTCTTTTGATGAACGCCTGCATGATGCATGGCATACATCCTCTGGCCTTGTCGGAAAGCTTGTCCGGATGAATCGGTACCTGTCTCCATCCGAGGAATTCCATTCCTTCCTTCTCGACAATTACCTCAAACATCTTCTTTGCCTGATTGGTCTTTAACTCATCCTGTGGGAAGAAAAACATTCCGACGCCGTAATCTCTCTCTTCTCCCAGCTTAATTCCAAGCGGCTCTGTCGCTTTCTTAAAGAACTTATGGGAAATCTGAAGAAGAATACCAACACCATCTCCGGTCTTTCCGTCGGCATCTTTTCCGGCTCTATGCTTTAAGTTCTCAACAATTTTCAAGGCATTTTCCACGGTCTGGTGGGTCTTGATCCCTTTGATGTTTACCACAGCACCAATTCCGCAGTTATCATGTTCGAAACTCGGATCATATAATCCTTTGGCGGTTGCTGTGCTCTCATTCCATTGCTCTTTCATAGAACTATCCTTTCGTTGTAAATCATTCATGAGTTGCTTTTTCTTAACTGATTCTCATTTTACTCCTATAACCGCCGCTTGTAAATCACTTTTTTCGTTTTATTGTCTGATAATTTGTCTATTGTTCGTTTTACATAATATTGTCGGACAATAATGTATGTTTTCTTTTATATCTTTCGTTTTTCAAACAATATAGCGGTCATATTCATGAAATATTTTTTCATAAATATGACCGCATTTTCTGTTTTTATTAAGTTGTTTTTATTTTACAAACAATTTATATCTGAAATTCATTCACCGTCTGCTGCAATGTTCCGATGCTGTCCAAAACCTTTTCCCATAACTTTTCCTCCTTGGTATTTTTATATTTTAACACTACTATACTTTAACGCGATAAACAGGTAAAAAGAAAAAAGGGGCTGTAAAAAAACTCCCCTGACAGAAAAATCGCCCAGACCGTGAGGTCTGAGCGATTTTTTGGTATAATTAATTATGCTACTAAATAACAATACCAATGGTAATTATACTATGCGTCAGCTGAAATTACCATTAGAAATCGAAAAATTGATCGATACATAAAATGAAATTTTAAATTCCACTGCCCTACAGGGCGGTAGAATTTAGTCCTGCACAGTAGATATTTACTCTTTCATACATCAGTGTTATTGTAAAAGTTCCTTCTGACAGCAGTAGAAGGAGAATTATCATGAGTAAATATATCCCTGGAAACCAGAAACATCTAACACTTAATGACCGTATCTACATCGAAAACGAATTATCCAAAGGTGCGACTTTTAAAGACATTGCGGCATTCCTTTGTAAAGATCCTACAACCATCTCAAAAGAGGTTAAATCACGACGCCTTTCTGACTGGTACCACAAAGGAACTTTCTACAATGCCAAAAACTTTTGTGTACACCGCTATCACTGTAAAAAAACAAATGCCTGTGGAAAAATCATGCTCTGCGGTATTAAATGTACATCCTGTCCAACCTGCAACCAAACCTGTAAGGATTTCGAAAAGGAACGGTGCTGCAGACTTGATAAGGCGCCTTATGTATGTAATGGCTGTCCAATGAAAATCAATCATTGTACCATTGCCCATAAATACCGCTATGATGCCCGTTTTGCCGACCGTAAGTACCGCGAATTATTAAGTAGTTCCCGTGCCGGGATAAATATGACCCGGCATCAGCTGCACCAAAAAGACCAGATTGTTACTCCGTTGATCGCACAGGGACAGTCACCCTATCAGATCCTGATCAATCATCCGGAACTGGATATGTCTGTCCGCTCCATGTACACATACATCGATAAGGGACTGTTCACAGCCAGAAATGTGGATCTGAAAAGGCAGGCAAAATTCAAACCAAGAAAGTGCCACAAAACACAGATCAAAGACCGCGAAGTATTTACCAACAGAACCTATGCAGACTTCTGTTCTTTGGAATTAAATTCTTATGTACAAATGGACACAGTAAAGTCATCAAGGGACTCCCAGAAAACGCTGTTAACCATGATCTTTACAGAGGAAAAACTGTTTCTTGCATTTCTTATTAACCGGTGCACAAAAGGTGCCGTCCGTGCTGTATTTGACCGTTTGGAAAAACGTATGGGAACGTATGAATTTACATCTGTTTTTGAAAATATCTTAACCGACCGTGGCTCTGAATTTGGGAACCCAGAAGAATTAGAAACTGGAATTACCGGCATACAAAGAAGCAGCATTTATTACTGTGATCCAATGCGTAGCGGACAAAAAGGAACCATCGAACAGGCGCATACCATGCTCCGCATGATATTGCCTAAAGGAACATCCTTTGAATTTCTAACCCAATGGGATGTCAATCTTATTGTGAATCACATAAACTCTACTCCAAGAGAAAGCCTTGACGGCAAAACGCCGTATGATGCTGCCCTGGAAACACTTGGAGAAGATGTTCTTAAAGCCTTTCAGCTCAAGCCGGTTTCACCAGATGAAGTCAATTTAACGCCTAAGCTGATACGCTTTAAGAAGTAACTAATTAACTGATCGAAATCTGCTGTCAGACTGGAAGTAAACATTTCACATTTTTTAAATGTGGCTGGTGGAATTTAGTCTGACACACCGAATTCCAGTAGCCTGTTTTTCATGCCATAAAAACAACAAAATTTCGATAAGCTAGCTTAATTATAACAGAAAGCAAGAGATTTTGTTAAAAAAACTCCTGTAAAATCAGCAAAATTTAAAAGCCGATGGAATTTACTCTTGCACTGGAATTTACTTTTTCAAGTCAGCTATGTGTCTTTTCCTCGAAAATTAAAATAAAAATTAACACCAAAACAGCGGTACCATAAAGATTTTTCACCTTTCCTGATACCGCTGTTTCGAAGTTTCTTATCCGAAAACAAATATTTTTAATAATCCAGCAATCACGATAACAATTCCCACCACAACAACAATGGAATAAATTTTCTTTGATTCCGGATCGTTTTTCTCTTTTCAAATGCCCCAAACTGATTAACTGATTGACCGTTCCGGAAGAAACCTCATCGCCCTTCGCCTTGTCAACCGGAAGGGATTCTCCGGTCATAACTGCCTGATTGATGGAAGTCTGTCCCGATACGATTACGCCATCAACCGGTATGGTTTCTCCCGGAAGTACCCGGATCAGCTCTCCAACCTTTACCTGCTCTCGCTTTTGCCACGGTCAGATCCTCAAGCAGTGCTCCAAGCTGCATGATAAATGCGACTTCGCCCGCAGCAAAATCTTCATGGATACAGATTGATGCAATGAGCGCCAGTGACACAAGTACATCCGCTTTTATATTAAATGCTGTCACCAGACCGATCACCGCTTCCAGAATGATCGGGTTAGCCATCATAATTGTTGTAAACTTCCTGTCTTTCGGAAACACCGTAAAAATCAAAAAAAATACTTGGTTCTGCTATGCTTTTTGATGATTTTATTGTCCTGTTAAGTGATATAATAATATGGTAAATTATTACAATACAGTTATAAAAAGGACGATAAAAATGTTTTTTGCATACGGAGAAAAAGAGATTACATACCTCAAACAGAAAGATAAACGCCTCGCAGAAATTATCGATAAAATCGGAATGATTGAACGGGAAGTTGACACTGATTTATTTTCAGCCGTAATTCATCATATCATCGGTCAGCAGATTTCAACAAAAGCACAGGCAACAATCTGGAAAAGAATGAATGATCAGTATGGTATCATTAACGCAGATACCATACTGAGTGCCGGAGTTTCCAATTTACAGTCACTAGGAATTACCTTCAAAAAGGCAGAGTATATTACCGATTTCGCCCGAAAAGTAAAGGACGGAACTTTTGATATTAACGGAATCTGGGAAAAATCGGACGAGGAAGCCATAAAAGAATTATCTTCTTTACAGGGAATTGGTGTCTGGACCGCGGAAATGATTCTGTTGTTTTGTATGCAGCGTCCAAATGTATTGAGTTTTGGTGATCTGGCAATCCAACGCGGCATGCGGATGGTTTATCACCACAGAAAAATTGACCGCAAACTGTTCGAAAAATACCGGCGGAGATTAAGTCCGTATTGCAGTGTGGCAAGCCTGTATTTCTGGGCTGTAGCCGGAGGTGCTATTCCTGGCATGAAGGATTTTGCACCCAAAAAGCAAAAGAGATCTTCAAATCCATGCCGTAATGATTCCCTGGCAGCTTCCGGCATATAGCCTTTTCCCCCAAATGGTTGTCCAAGCCAGTATCCCAGCTCACACTCATCGTCTCTTTGTGTCATATCCGTATATCCATTCAGCTTCAATTCCACTGCACCAATTGCAATATTATTCTCTTTTTCACAAATTGCATAGCATTCTGGTGCAATTTTCATTCTTTTTTGGACAATGCACAAAGTGAGATATATAGTGGATTTTACCCCTGCACTGGAATTTACTTTTTGAAGTCAGCTTCAAGTAGTATGCTATTTCAACTTTCTTATTATTTTGTGGTGCTCCTCATCTAACCGGGGACATATGCACGATATGTATAGCTATGTCCCTCTTTTTCATCTACTTTTTGGACATATGCACGATATGTAACGATCTATGTCCCTCTTTCCATCTAACTTGGGACATATGCAAGAAAAGTTGTCATATATGTCCCACCAAGCAAAACAGATGGGACATATAGCATATTTCTTTATTGGTATGTCCCTTCTACAAAGACTCTTGGGACATATCTCGAATTTTTTTCTCTATATGTCCCAAACGCATCGACTCGCGGGACTTTTCACAAATCTTTTTCCGTATATGTCCCAGACTCATCAACTCGTGGGACTTTTCACAAATCTTTTTCCTCATATGTTCCCACAGTTGAAAATATAAAAAGTTTCACATGTTTTGGGTAGGATTATAGGGATTTTGTGTGAAAATGGAAATGAGATGGAAGTTTTTATGAAAACGTGTTCAATGATGATTTTATCATAAAAAAGACCTCATAGAACGATTTTCACTCTACAAGATCTTTATTTATGTTGCAAAGTATATCTCTATAACATAATAATTCTGTTTTTCTTTTTTGCTATTATCTTTTTTTGCTTGTCTATGTAACTATCTATTCCACTCACTCCAAGTTTTTCAACAAAGAAAGTTTTCGGAATATAATAGCCCAATACTTCATCCTTTTTTATTCCAAGATGTATAACTGCATTTTCATCCTTGCCCCTTATAATTACATATTTTCTTTTTAGGAACTGAATATTTTACAATTGATCCAATTCCCAACAAATGGATTTAAAAATTTTCTATAGTAATCCTGCAAAACATTAAGGTCAATATCGTTAATTTTAGGTTTTATTGAAAGTCCACACAGTTCTTCTGCTCTAAACAAATCAATCTCCTTTTATGAAAAAAGACTCTGAATCGCTTCAGAGCCTCTTCACGCAACTTTATTTTCATTCTGCTCATATTTAAACTCTCCGCAGCGGAGAAATCAGGAGTTGCATCCCAATTATATAAATAGCATATGCCATTTATGTCAAAAGTATTTTTATATAAGTATAATATATTCTCATTCTTATTAAGTCAAGCAATTTAGTATTCATTTTTTTTAATTTTGATTTTCTTAATCAGAGCCAGTGGCAGGAAAAAGGAGTGAATGGTAATCCGTTATTCTCCAAGCGCAACCTTGCACACCTTCTTAAAGCACGCGATTCCATACCTGATGAAATTTTTCATTCCATCCTGCTTTAGCTTTGCCACATAATCTTTTTCTTTGATCTGCTTCAAAGCCTCTTCACATGCCGCATCAAGATCCCCGTTCTCAGCATACTTGAGCTCGATTACGATTCCGGTTCTGTTTGTCGGAACCTCCACTAAGATGTCACTATAGCCTGTTCCAGACTCTGCATTTGACTTTGTAAGCCAGCTTGACTTGTAACCTAAAAGTCCGAGCAAAATTCCATGATAGAAGTTTTCTTTCTTCTCCTTTGCAACCGCTGTATCCCTTATGCTGATTGTGTTCCAGAGGTAATCACCAAATATCTTCTCAATTTTTTCCACGTCCCTATTTACAAATGCATTGCAGAGCTTATCAAGCGTCTCTCCGTCATTTCTCGTCACATCAGAAAACCACTCTCTGATTTTTTTAACAAAAAGATTTCTAACCTCCCTGTTTGGAATCACAAGACGGTATTTTCCACTTTCCGTGCGGCCCTTATGTGTCAGATATCCCGTTGTAAAAAGTACACTCCATAGATTTTCTATACTTTTATCAATCTCATCATAAGTAAGTTCCGGTGCTACATCCTTTTCAATGCTCTCCCCTGCAATCAGACGTTCTATCTCATTTTTTGTGGAAACGTCCGCTTTATCTATAAGCCTTCGGACTATGGCATTGCCGCTCGAATTCGACCAGAAATCCTGTGGTTCGGCGGTCTGGTCATACTTTAGCTGATCCACATAGTTTATGACATCCCACGGACAATATATATCAGCCTTGCCAAAATGATACCCATCATACCATTCCTTTGTCTCCTCAAAATGCGATGCCAGACCATAATCTTCCAAAATTTTCTTTACTTCATAATCTGTAAAGCCGAACTGTTCATCAAATCTTGGATCCAGGATGGACAACACTTTAAAATTATTAAGCCCCGTAAAAATACTCTCTTTTGTAATGCGCAAACAACCGGTCAAAACAGCAAACGCCAGACTGTCATTGGTCTTTAAAGCCATTCCAAAAAGACCTCTGATTAGTGAGACCATCTCCCGGTAATAGCCATTCTCAAATGCCTTATCCAGAGGTACATCGTACTCGTCTATAAGAATTACAGCTTTTTGCCCAAAATGCCTGCATAATAAATATGACAATATCTGGATACTTGAGCCCAAAATATCCTCATCCATAGAAAACTTTCCATTTTGCATCCCGGTAATTGCTTTATATTGCAGCTTTTCATCGTCAGAAAGGTTGTCACTTTCCAAAAGAAAATCAAAACGCTGTGCTTCCCTTCCTATCAATTCCGTAATACGGTACTTTGCTGCTTCAAAATTCAATCCCTCCACGCTCTTGAGGGATAGAAAAATAACTGGGTATTTTCCCATATATTCGTCACAAAGTGCTTTGTTTTCTGCAATATATAAGCCTTCAAACAATGACACATCCGCACCTGTTTCAAGGAAAGCCTTCAGCATACTCATGTTTAATGTCTTTCCAAAGCGACGTGGACGCGTAAACAGCGTTACTTCTCCTCCTGTTTCCACCAACTGTTCTATAAGCTTTGTCTTGTCAATGTAATAAAATTCATTCTTTCTGATTTTTTCAAAACTGTCAATTCCCACTGGCAATTTTAAATTACATACCATATGAACCTCCACAAAATATAATCCACCATATTATGACTATAGTATAGCGGACTTTGAGCCCAATTACAATTCAGCTATTTGTTTTCATCTACTCTGGGACATATGGAGGAAAAGCTGCTATATATATCCCGCGGTGCAAATGTAATGGGACATATGGAGAATTTCTTTACTGTTATGTCCTGTCAACGCAATCCAATGGGACATAACATAAGACTTTTTCTCTATATGTCCCTGTAATTTCTGAAAGCAGGACATAATAAATAACTTTTTCTGCACATGTCCCTGCGGCTCCATACTACGGGACTTTTAACGAGACTTTTCTTCTATATGTCCCTGTGGCTCCATACTACGGGACTTTTAACGAACCTTTCACCCATATGTCCCAACGTTCCAGACAAATGACACTGGAGGGATTCGAACCCTCAACTTCGGTTTTGCAAACCTATGCCCTACCGGCGGCCACAGCGTCAAAAATTTAAATCGAATCTATAGGTACAAAACAAGAGATACCCCTGTAGATTCAAATACAATCATCACTCCATCGAACTGCGATTGATCATCAAATAAAAGCGGGCATTTCCATATAAATTCAGATACAGTAATCGCTCCACCCACCCTCATCGACGGTCATGCAGCTATTGCGGATCATAAGTTTTCCTTCCAGTTCCGTGCGCACAACACTTTTATGTCCACCGCGCATACGGTCGATCAACAGGTATAACGCAAATTTTCCCATCTCTTCTTTTGGAAGTGCCACCGTAGTCAGCATCGGGCGGGTATACTGTGCCTCCTCGATATCATCACTTGCTATGATGGAAGGGACATAGTAGCGGTTTTTGTTGGTACCAAGATATTTTAACATCCCGATGGCAGTAATGTCATTTGCACAGTAAATTCCCGTCGGGCGGTCCTCCGACTGCAGAAATTTCTGCATGGCCTCGTACCCTTCCGCCTCGGTCTGCCCCGTCTGCAAAATATACGCTGCCTCCGGCTCCATATCATGTTTATGTAACGCTTCCAGATATCCACGATAACGCGCCTCATTGTAGCAGTCACCCACATACCCAATGCTGCGGTGCCCCAGTGAGATCAGATACTCCACCGCCATCATGGCAACCTTCTGCCCGTCACAGAGCACCTCGTCCACCTCATAATTGGTGGAATTCCGGTTCACCGAAACAACGCTTTTGTACTTCTGATTCAGCTTCTTTAATGCCTCTTTATTACATTTTCCGATAATAATCAGGCCATCACATTTCTGGTCAGTTTCCTCATACATGCCATCAATGATCTGGTCAAGATTCTCCCTCCGGCATTTTTTGTCACTGGAAAAAAGCGGCATATACCATACTTTGGTCAGGATTGCAATCTGTTTATGGATCTCACTCTCAATCACCCGCAACAGTTCATTAAAAAACGGATCTGTCGTTGCTTTCTCCATCCGGGTCATGAGCACTCCGATATAGTAAACCTTTTTTTCGGTGTTCTGTATCCCCATTTTCAGATTGCGGGCGGCTGTGTTCGGCGTATAATTGAGTGCAATCGCCGCTTTCCAGATCCGGTCACGCACTTCCGGAGAAGAGCATTTGTAATTTGGATTATTGAGTACACGGGAAACCGTTGCCGCGGATACACCCGCTTTTTCTGCAATTTCCTTGATTGACATATCACGTTTTCCTCCCCTGCAGTGCGCTTTCTGGCATAGCATCTGTTCTAAGTGTTTCCAACCATCCAATCTTTATGGCAATACAGTTCCGTTTCATTTCCTAGTTATATACTATGTTTAATAGGTGTTTATGTCAAGTATTTTTCTATTTTCCACTTCCCACATATTTCTGCCGGATATATACGCCCAGCCTTTCCATGCGTTCTGCCGCATGTGCAAAAAACATCCGGTACGCAGAACACAACTGATTCAGCCCCGGCTTTCCATCCACAAACGGCTCGCGCCATCTGCGGCAGCCGCCTCTGCACAGAGAAAAATACGGACATTCATGACAGGTTGCACAGACCGGTCTGGAAGCCTCCACAAATGCTTTTGCTTTTTCAGAGGTTTTCATCTGTACAAATCCATCTTTCACGGTTCCCAGTTTCCACGCATCCATGCAATAAAAATCACACGGATACACACTTCCGTCTCCTTCTACCACAAAATAACAGTTACAGCAGCCGTTCATTCCACATTCCTCTGCCGGATATCCTGCCGCCATCTGTGCCAGATTGGAAAACATACGGATATCCATCGTCTCCCCTGCGACAAAATCCGCATACCACAGATCGAACAGCTCGCACAGAAATTTTCCATACTGCTCCGGTTCCACCGCATAAATGCTGCACTCCTGCGTCCCATCCTGTCGTTTGATCTCATCCATGCATGGGATAAACTGCACAAACGGATAATGGTTGCGTTTCCAGAATTTATAGAGAAATGAAGCCTGTTTTGCCGTGTCATTGGTAACGACCGTCACCACATTATAGTCCACATGGTACTGCTCCAGCAGCTGCACGGAATGCATGATCCGTGCAAATGTATCCTGTCCTGCGGCATCCTTGCGATACCTGTCATGCATTTTCTTTGGACCATCCAGGGACAACCCTACCAGAAAACGATGCTCTCCCAGAAAACGTGCCCATTTCTCATCAATCAGCAGACCATTGGTCTGTATCGTGTTTTCGATCTGCAGTTTTTTATTGTTATATTTCTGCTGCAGTTCCACTGCCTTTTGAAAAAAATCCAGTCCTGCCAGCGTTGGCTCGCCTCCCTGAAATGCAAAGGTGAGTGAGCCGTCCGCATACGCGATTGCTTCCCGGACAAGGGTTTCCAGGGTCTCTTCCTTCATGAATCCCTTACTGTATTCCTCTCTGTGACTGCTGAGACATTTGTAAAAACAGTATTTACAATCCATATTGCAATTGGCGGATGCGGGTTTGATTAAGATACTGGCTGCTTGCATAGTGGTTCCTCCTTGTGTTTAGTCAATACGGAAAAATTGTTCCTCTAATTCTTTTTTATCTGCCCAGAATCCTGCTGCTTCCATTTCCACTTTCAAAAGTGGTGAAGGGTACTCAAATGGCAGTTTATAATCATCTATAATAGGAGATGTTCCACCATCTTTCAAGTATGCATGTGTCTCCATCATGAAAATAAAGCCTGTAATTTCCGTCTTTCCCTGTGATATGCCATTTACCCATAATTCTGCAACTGCCGTGCCTTTATCCGTTAACCGGAACTGTACCTGCACAGTAACATTTCCTTCTGGCAGTGGATCCGCGGATGTCACCTGAAATACCTGTTCCCTGTGATAATTGTAAGCATATTTTAATCGATTTTCCTGAATGAAAAGAACATAACCTCCAAAACGGTTCCCCGCTGCATACAATATTCCTTCCTGATCAGGTTCATGTGCAATCTGAACCGTAATCTTATGATTTCTACGATTAAACATAGTTTTTGTCGTAATATCTAACGGATGCAATACTCCATGATAACTAAATTTCTGTGGCTCAATATAGAACTTATTTTCTTTAACGACATTAAGCAGTTCTTCCGGCTTTTGCGTCAGATATGGTCCATCTCCCAATGGTAAGACGCCATATTTTCCTGCCTGCACATACCATAAGGCAATAAGTTCTTTTAATTTATCCGGATATTGTTCTGCCACATTCTCTGACTCCGAAAAGTCTTCTGCTACATGATACAATTCCCACGTTTCATTTATATAATCTTTGTCATAAATATGATTTGTGATGGCTTTCCATCCATCTTTCCAGATTCCACGGTTTCCGGTCTGTTCATAATACTGGATATGTCTGACGTCCGGTGCCTCTGCGTTATCAAATGTTCCTGCAAAACTTGCCCCATGATATGGCTTTTGTGCAATTCCCTTAATATGATCCGGCTTATCTACGCCAAGAATATCCAGAATTGTCGGTGCAATATCAATTACATGCAAATACTGATTACGGATTTCCCCTTTCGCATGTATCCCTTTCGGATAACTCACAATCAATGGATCTTTTACTCCGCCGGAATGTACCCAGGACTTATACCATTGAAATGGTGTATTTCCTGCATTTGCCCAGCCAACCGGATAATGTGGATTTGAATATGCACTGCTTCCCAGTTCCTCTAAATGTTTTAAAGTTAATTCTACATTATTGGTCTCTTCCAACAGGTTCAATGATTTTTCCTGATTTACCCTGCCGTTTTTTCCGCCCTCGGCACTGGCTCCATTATCGGAGAGCAGTACAATAACCGTATTTTCAAATTCTCCGATTTCTTTTAAATAGTCTACTACTTTACCAATCTGTGCATCTGCATGTTCCAAAAATCCCGCATATACTTCCATATATCTGGCATACACTTTTTTCTCATCATCCGTCAGTTCATTCCATGGCTTTACAAACTCATTTCTCGGATTTAAAACCGTATTTTCCGGCACAATACCAAGGCGTTTCTGATTTGCAAACCATTGCTCGCGGATTTCATCCCAGCCTGCATCAAACGCGCCCCTATAATGGTCTATATATTCCTTCGGTGCCTGATGCGGTGCATGCCCTGCCCCCAATGCAAAATAAAGGAAAAACGGATTGTCTGGATATACCATATGCTGACGGTTAACCAGACGAATGGCCTGTTCTGCTAAATCTTCCGACAAATGATCCCATTTCCCAGTAGAAATTTTGCAATCGAATTCAGACGGTCTGCCTGTTCCTCCTTAATTTTAGGATCCAAATTGTCAAAGCCAGATTCCTTGGGATATATACTTTCATACAACTCTTTTGGATTATCCGATGTTGCAAGTGCTTCGTATGCTTTTTCCGGATTTTGCGCAATAAATTCTTTTGCCCTCTGTAATGCCCGAATAATTGCTTCTGCCGCAGCCTTATTTTCTTTTAAATAATTTGTTCTCCCCATTGCAAAAAACTGTGGGGACAAATCTGCATCTCCCTGTGATGTTGTCAATATATCCCCCACACCGGAATGACTCATCTGCCATACCCCTGTACCTGTAGATACAACTGCATCTGCATTTCCGGATGCAACCAGTGTGCCACCATTTGCAATGTCATTGATCACTTCTACATCATCCAGCGATAACCCGTTTGCCTGCAAAAGGTTATTCAGATATACATACGTGACGGTTCCATACGCAGCTACCACTTTCTTTCCTTTCAGATCTGCCGGTTTTTTAATTCCGGAATTTTTCCCGGCTACAATTCCCATTTCTGCCTCAGAATTCAGATTTGCAAATAACTCTACCTCTAAGCCATTACTTTTTGCAATAATCTCCGGTACATCTCCTACAAATGCAACATCCAATTGCCCCGATGCAAATGCTTCATTAATCGCGGTTCCTCCCTGTGCAAACCCAATATACTGCGCCTTATACCCTGCTTTTTCCAATTCCTCATCCAAATACCCCAATCTATACGCCAGCCCTGCATTTTCTACAAGCTGCGTTCCGTCTGTCGTTGGCGAACCGATTTTAATTATTTTTTCTTCACTTTTTTGTGTGTCACTGCTGCTTCCCGTATCCGCATTATTTGCCTGTGCGGCACCTCCGCAGCCGGTCAGTGCAAGTACCGCCGCAAGCATAATTCCAGGCATCCAGTTTTTCTTTTTCATAATAATTTCCTCCTACTCTCTTTTTGCATTTATCTGTATCCAGGGTGTCATTCTTTCAAAAATAACACTGATGATCTTATCCATTACAATACCAACAATTCCGATTACAATCATGCAGACGATTACTTTATCAGATCGCATCAGGCTTCTTGCTTCATTCATCCGGTATCCAATCCCAGATGTCGCCGCAATCAGCTCCGATGCCACTACCGCCATCCAGGAAACCCCAAGTCCCAGTTTTAATCCTACCAGCATCTGTGGCAGGGCATGTGGTAAAAATACCTTGGTAAATGTCTGCCATTTTCCCAGCTTATAAAGCTTTGCAACTTCTGCAAATCCCTGTGGCGTTCCGGTAATTCCGCTCATCGTGTTTACAAGAATGGGAAACACTGCTGCAATAACTATAATAATAACTTTTGAACCTTCCCCGATTCCTGCCCATAATATAATGAGAGGAATCCATGCAATCATCGGAATTTGCCGTATTGTGGTAATAAACGGATAGAACAACGCATTTACCGTTTGCGACATTCCCATTGCCGATCCAAGAATAATTCCGATTACGGCCGATGCCAGAAATCCTTTGACTACCCTTCCTATACTAATTCCCAAATCTGCCGGGAGCTGTCCGGTATGTATCATATCGCCTCCCGTCAAAATCACCGAAGAAATTTTCGGTAAAATCGTATTTGGAACACCTGTAAATGTTGTTGCGATATACCAGAATACAAGTACCGCCGCCGGAACTGCCAGTCCCAATAAAATACGTTTCGTTTTTTTCATTTTCCCACCTCCTAAATCACATATTCCACTTCATATTTCTCATCACTGTCTTCAAAGAAATAATCATAAATTTTCTTTTTATATGCAGCAAACTCTGCTCCGCTGCGCTTTCCCGCCGCTGCCCGGTCAACTTCTATGATATCTTTGATCTCCCCCGGTCTTGCGGACATAACCACGATCCGGTCTCCCAGGTAGATTGCCTCGTCAATGTCATGTGTTACCATAACCATCGTCGTGCCCTCTTTTTCCTGAATCCGGAGAATCTCTTTTTGCATCTGGATTCTTGTCAAAGCATCCAACGCACCAAACGGTTCATCCAGAAGCAGGATCGTCGGATTGTTCGCCAGTCCTCTGGCAATTGCGGCACGCTGTGACATACCGCCGGACAACTGACTCGGATAACTGTTTTCAAATCCCGCCAGCCCTACAAGCTCGAGATGTTTTCTTACTTTTTCATCCCTTTCCTGCTTTGGCAGATCCCCAAGCCCGAATCCTACATTATCTTTTATCTTCAACCACGGAAGCAGCCGGTGATCCTGAAACACCATGCCGCATTTTGGTCCGGGACCGGTAACCGGGTGTCCGTTGCGCTCCACCTGTCCGTCCTCATAGCCGACAAGCCCGCAGATAATTTTTAACAATGTGCTTTTTCCGCATCCGCTGTGTCCCACGATGGTAATGAATTCTCCCTGTTTCACCTGCAGGCTGATGTCGTGCAGCACCTCCATCGGCTGTTTATCCACCAGAAACTGTTTGTTTAAATGTGTGACTTCTATAATGTTTGATGTTTCCATTTCCACACCTCCCTGTGTTGTTGTTGCCTGCATTATATACGCGGCAGTATGGAAATGACAAAGGCAAAACGTGAAATCGTTTTCACCCTTTGTGTTTTATTTCCCTATATTCATACATGATTAATATAAATATAATTTTTCCAAAAATGCTTTACTTTACAGGATTTAAGGACAAATAATCCGGGGATTTTATTCTGAATTGTCTTTATGCTTTCATGAAATATGCAGATAGATATGCCTAATATATGAAAACGTTTACAGTTATTTTTTATTGCCAAATAATCCCTGTTTTCCTATAATAAAGGATACAAAGACCATATCCCTTTCCATGGTCTGACCGCATAAGAGACGGCAGTACCGGGAAAGTGTTCAAAACCGCTTCCTGATATGAAGCAAAAAAGGGGGAAATCATGGAATTTAAAGAAATCATCAACGCCATCCGCCAGTATCCATGGCAGGTAACTGTAGCCGTTATATCGCTGATACCACTGTACATCATTGATCTGAAGTTTTTAGCCAAAAGAAAAGTTGGGCTGAGTAGAAAAATTGAAATTGCAAAAGAACGCGGACATGTCACAAAGGGAATGATTATAAAAAAAGATGCAAAAAGAATCACGGTCAACCGGTCAAATTCCGACCACAATTACTGGGCGGCAAGGTATACTTACACGGTAGCCGGAAAGGAGTACTGCAGAAAATTCTCCTGTTCTCCGCTAAGCAGTACCAGATCCCATCTGCGGACAATCATAAATGTCTACTGGATCGATGATCCTGCCAGACCTTTCTGGGATTACAGCGAGGATCCACTGGGAGACCTGTATAACATTTTTACCACACTGTTCCCATGGATCGTCGCTATTCTCCTTATTCTCTTCCTGCCTGGTGGTGCTGATGCGGTCAGACAGTATCAAATACCAACTATTTCCGGATAGTATCCACCAGTCTACTTTGACATTCGGTTCAAAAAGCATTATTCTTAAATTGTTTCTATTTATATATCTAAAGAATGGGAAATCATATGACGAATTCAGAAGAAAAAAGTCTCCCGAAAAAAATTGCGGAAGACATTATTGCATTTATATTAGAAGAAAATTTACAACCCGGGGATAAACTGCCAAATGAAACCGTTCTGTGTGAACGCTTAAATGTAGGAAGAAGCTCTCTCCGCGAAGCCATGAAGGCTCTTGCATCACGGAATATCGTCACCATCCGGCAGGGATCCGGCACCTATGTCGCATCTTCCACAGGTGTTATTAACGATCCGCTCGGGCTTAATTTTATAAAGAACAAACAAAAGCTGATCCATGACCTCATGGAAATCCGCTTTCTTCTGGAACCTTCCATTGCAGCCCTTGCCGCCATGCATGCAGAAGATAAAGAAATCCAAAAAATCTATACCTTATGTGATGAAGCCGAAGAACTGTTAAACGCCCATAAGGATCACTCTGCCAAAGACATTGAACTGCATACCGCCATTGCACTGAGCAGCAAAAATATTGTTGTTCCACGGCTGGTTCCCGTTATTTTCCGATCAATCCCACTTCTCATAGAAAGTACCGGAAACACATTGCGTAATGAAACGATTGAGTCACACCGGGAGATTGCAGACGCAATTGCAGCCCACGATGCGATCCGCGCCCATGATGCGATGTACCTGCATCTGGCCTATAACCGAAAGCGGATTCAGCCCAACAGTTAAGGTATAAAAACCTCGTCCGCAGCCCCATGTACCGTAGCACAAAATCCCTGTTGTTTTTTGCTCCGGTACATGGCTGCATCTGCCTTGCTGTAAAGGGTATCATAGCTGATATCCCCTGTCCCATCATAAATGCATGCACCAAGGCTGAGTATTATTTTCCTGCCGCCTAGTGCCTTAATTTCTATTTTTTCAAAGATTCTTTTGAATATTTCCACTGTGCCCTGCCGCTCCGTCGCATCCGGAAAAAACATTGCAAATTCATCCCCTCCAAGGCGCACAACAATGTCATCTTTCCGGCAGGCATTCTTCAGCGTATGGGCGATAGCAATAATCACCTCATCCCCCACAGCATGTCCGTAGGTATCATTGATGGACTTAAATTTATCACAGTCAATAATACACATCATGCCCTTTACTTTATCACGTAACGCCTGTTCGATGAGCTTTTCCCCATGTCTGCGGTTCCAGATACCGGTCATAAAATCTGCCTGTGCCATATTCAGGAGACTGTTTTCCCGCTCTTTTTGTTCATCAATGCTCTCGATACAATAGATTACATGGAGCAATCTTCCATTCGACCGGTATCATCCTGCCCCTGCACCAGCCAAATGTCTCCCCATAGAATTCGCTGACAATTGACGTTCTTCCACCAAGTCTTTTTTCGATGGTATCCAGATCCACAAATGCGAGTTCTTTCTGTAAATATTCTTCCGCACAATAGATGCTGAACGTATTTTTCATGTATGTATCAAAACAGTCATCGGTGCGGTTTTCCAACACAACGCCCATCTTCTTGGTAAGTCCCCGGAAGTCACTTTCCTGTGGATTGTCCACCCCGAAAAATCCCCTGATTTCACAGTCAGATCCAAACGATGACACAACCAGCCGATCTATATTCTGCCCACGAAGCAGTTTATAGGAATCCGGGTATTCTTCTTTGATTTCCTCCATATCCCGTATGATGATGTTTTCGCCTTTTTCAAAGCAGTCATACCACCATTTTATGACATCCATCGAAAGTTCCTGCAGATTGTCAATCTCCGGCTTTACCCCGTCTGCACACCACTCATATGTATTGTTTGTAATATTTTCTTTCTGACTGTCCTCAAATATATATATTCTGTCAGCACCTATTTCTTTTCCCAAAAAACGGATGAACGCATTAATCTGTTCATCCGGTGTGTCATGCTCAAGGGAAGCCCTTATCGCCTTATTAATAGTCAGTTCATATTTAATAATTGTTTCCATACAACTACTTCCTTAAATATTCCGATAATTATTTTCCATCGCTATTTACAAACTGTTCATAAAACTCTTTTTTGCCGCATGGCTTTCCAAACAGATAGCCCTGCAGATAATCAACATGCATTTCCCTTTCACCCAACAGACCACTGCTATTGTCTGCTCTCTGCCTTTTTGTATTATGCTTCAAAATCTGCAATTTTAAATTTACTGATCATTCCACGCAGGCTTTCTGCCACTTCTTCCAGCTGTGTTGCGGTCCGTTCTGCAATGACCATACCGTTTTCCACGGCTTTTACGGATGTTTCGATCAGTGTGGTAGATTCCTTCGCTGCCTGTGCACTCTGGTTCGCCAGCATATTTACCTGATTCGCCACAACAGCTGCCTGATTGGTCACACCATCTGCCAGATCATTGGAACTTGATGCCACCTGTTCTGCCGCACCGGAAACCTCGCCTGACACGTTCTGGATTCCTTTAAGCGTGGCTGCCATGCTTTTCTCAAATCCCATAAAGGAGTGTAAAATACCAATAAAATCACCTTTCCACTCTACTTCCGGCTGTACATCAAAATGTCCCTCCGCAAAAAGTTTCATGGCGCGGTCGATATCATCTACATAAGATCCCAGAATACGGATAGACTTGCGCATGCTGTGTGCCAATCTTCCGATCTCGTCCTCGGAACGATATTCCAGTGTGCTGTGCAGATTTCCTTCTGTTAAATCCTTTGCCACATCCTCGATTGCATGTAACGGCTCCTGATTTTTTTATAATCTTAAGCTTTGCATCCACTTCTTCCAGTAAAGTTTTCACGCCCTGTTCATAACCATCGTAAGATGATGTATCCGGATTCAACGCCATTTCCCTGATATTTCTCGCTGCCGCGCTGACATTAATCCGGCAGACCTTTACTGCCTGGTCTGCGGCATTCACTTTATTTACATAATGCATCATGTCGGAAAATAACACACCTATGACCACAACCGAGAGCAATCCTGAAACCAGCATCATAATAATGACCATTTTGTAGCCATAATTTATCCTTTCTCTCAATTGCATATTTTCCAGCTTTTCTTTCATAGTACTTTTCTTTGTAGACATAGATTTTATTTCTTCCCCTTATTATTTTGTTTTCTGTTGGTTTTATCTGGAAATTCATCAGATGTTTTTAATATAATATCTTTTTCCGGAAAACAATATAGCAATTTAACCATTTTTTCCCTTGTTGTGTCTTCCTTTTTGCGTTTTATGTTAAATTATTCGTAATTTTTTGTTTTGTTGCTAATTTTAATACATATGATGTATTTGTGTTTATATTATGGAGATGAAATCAGGTGTGGCGCTTTTGTTTTTTTTCTGCTATACTGATAAAACTAAATTTGGAAAGGAAGTATGACCATGCGGATTCTTCTTGCTGAAGATGAAAAGGATTTAAATCACATTATCGCTCAAAAGCTGACCGCTGACGGTTACAGTGTGGACTGCTGCTTCGATGGAGAGGAAGCGATTGCGGTTCTCTCATACACCGACTATGACGCTGTGATTCTTGATATTATGATGCCGAAGGCGGATGGGTATGCTGTACTGGATGCGCTGCGGCGCATGAAACGGACGACGCCGGTGCTGTTTCTAACCGCAAGGGATTCTGTTTCCGACCGGGTGAAGGGACTGGATCGGGGTGCCAATGATTATCTCGTCAAACCGTTTTCTTTTGAAGAATTGTCCGCGCGGCTTCGTGCGATGATGCGGACTTCTTTCGGTGCCTCCAGCAATGTTCTTTGTATCGGGGATTTGTCGATGGACTGCAGTGCGCACACGGTTGCACGAAACGGAATGGAAATCCATCTGTCCGCGAAGGAGTACGCTCTGCTGGAATATCTGATGTATAATCAGGGGCGTGTGTTGTCGCGTGAAATGATTGAGGATCATGTGTGGAATTTTGATTATGAAGGTGGAACAAATGTGGTTGATGTCTACATCAGCTATCTCCGCAGGAAGGTGGACGATGGCTTTGACCGCAAACTGATCCACACTGTCCGCGGCAGGGGTTTTGTGCTGCGGGAAGATGTCTGAGGGCAGGGGGTTATCGATTATGAAGAAGTCATTTATATAAGGAAGGAAGTTGACTATTGTGAAGAAATCGCCTGTTAAAAAGAGGTTACCTATTCGAAAGAAGTTGTCTGTCCGCTTGAAAATTACGGTCTGGTTTACTGCCGCATCAATCGTTGTCGTGCTCTTTGCTTATCTGGCTGTTTTTGCGGTAAGCCGTCAGATTTTGATCAAAACGATACAGGATTGTCTGGTGCAGGCGGTGGAGAATAATGTGGATGAGGTGGAATACCTTTTGCCTTCCAGCCAGGCGCTGAAGGAGCAACGGTACGATTATCTGATACGGCATGGTTCGGGATATCTGGATATCGATGATGATTTTCTGTATGAGGTGAATGAGGTATACACGGGGCTGTATGATGAGCATTCGGGGCTGCTATACGGAAGTGATTCCGCGTTTTCCATTGTGTCCGGAATGCGTTTTGAGGATTCCCGGATTCAGAAGCTCCGCTCTGATGGTACCTGGTACTATGTGTTTGACCGCAAGCTTTCGGGAAACGGTCTGGACGATTTATGGCTTCGCGGTATGGTGTCGGAGGAGCAGGGGGAGCGGCAGATGTCCGGGATGATCCGGGCTGCTGTGATTCTTCTGCCACTCTGGGTTGTGGCGGCGTCTGTTGGCGGATATCTGATCGCCGGACATGCATTGAAACCTCTCCAGAAAATTTCGTGGACGGCAAAACAGATCAGTGAGGGAAATGATCTGAAACAACGGATTGATATCGGCGAAGGGGATGATGAGCTGCACCAGCTTGCGTCAACTTTTGACGAGATGCTTGACCGTCTGGAGCTGGCTTTCGAGCGGGAACGGCAGTTTACGTCAGATGCGTCCCATGAGCTTCGGACTCCTATGGCTGTGATTTCCGCGCAGTGTGACTACACGCTGGAACGGGAACGGACGACCGAAGAATATATGGATGCCCTGCTGGTGATCCGCAGGCAGGGGCAGAAAATGACGAAGCTGATCAATCATATGCTGGATTTTGCCCGGCTGGAGATGCGCTCCGGGAAGTATCCGGACGCTTTCGTTGATGCGGCGGAGCTTGTGGAAGCGGTCTGTTCGGATATGAAGCTTATCCGGGAGCGTGGGATTACGTTGGAGTATGAAACGAAAACGGTCATGATTTCGGTCAATCCGGAACTTTTTTCGCGGCTGTTGGTGAATCTTGTGAGCAATGCGTACCGCTATGGCAGGGAAAACGGACATATCCGGGTGCGGCTCTGGCAGGAAGATTCTTCTCTTGTCCTGTCGGTTGCAGATGACGGAATCGGGATTGCCCGTAATGAACAGGAGAAAATTTTCCGCCGCTTTTACCAGGCGGATGCTTCCCGCGGTGGCGAAGGTACTGGGCTTGGGCTGGCAATGGTTTATGAGATCGCACGTTTTTATCACGGGACGGTGACTGTGGAAAGTGTGGTGGATCAGGGCAGTACGTTTGTGGTGCGGATGCCGGCCGGACAATCTTAGGCTGCATTTTCCGGACTTCTGCCTCCATTTACTAATATTTTTCTAATAATTGCATGATACAATCATTATGTAATCAAAGTACCAATTGATTTAAGGAGGATTTATAATATGAAAAGAAGAACGAAACAGTTTGTAACCGCATGTCTTATTGTAGCAGCTGTCACAGGTACCGGTGCCGTTTCCGCGCGTGCCGATTACCATGGCATACCGGACAAGGTTACGCTTGCACAGTCGAAGCGAAGCGTCGCACAGGGAAAGAAATTTGAAGTGAAAGCACAGACTTCTCCGTATGATGCAGAGGACGATTATATCTGCTGGGAGATTGTTTCCGGAAAATCCTATGTCCGGTTTGAAGACTCCGACAGAACCGGTGATGATATGGATTTTGTTGCTGTAAAACCCGGAACTGCAAAAATCCGGTGCTATGTATATGGGAAAAACAAGGATCGTTACGGGGACACCATCAAGGTATCTGTAACAGAGGCAAAGAAAGATTACTCTCTCCGGAAGTCCGGAGCTTCTGTCAAGTATGAGGAGGTCTGGGACGATTTTGATTTAGAGGTGAAAAAGGGAGACTCTATTAAGGAAAACCAGTTAAAATGGAAAATCAGTAATCCGGATATTGTCGATTTCGCAAACTGGAAAAAAACCGGTCATGAAGTGGATTTCTATGCTAAAAAGTGCGGAACAACAAAGATCACCTGCAGCTATACTAATTCCAAGGGTGAAAAAAAATCGGTCGTGTATACGGTAAAAGTAGTTGCTGATGATGATGATTGATTCCATCGAAGCACTATGGATCCATGTTTATATTAAATAATATGTAAGCCACGCAGTCAAAATATTTTACTGCGTGGCTTTTTGTGTGGAATTCTTATATAAAGAATCTTGATTTCTTAGAAAATGCATTCGATGGTGTTCTGTTCAATATTCTGAAATTATTTGTGTGAATCCCCCATGAATCATTACCTATTTCACTTTTATTTTTGTAACATCCGAACAGGTACCCACATACGTTTTCCCATTATAAGATTTATATGCACGGACTTTATACTGGCTGGCAGTCCCCTTTTTCAATTTGGAATCCTTATAGGAAAATGTTTTGTTATTTTTAATAGTAGCAATTTTATCATACTTTTTCGTTTTACTGTTATAACGGTAAATCTGATATCCGGTTACATTGCTGGTTTTATCCCATTTTAATGTGACTGCACAAGATTTTGTCTGCAGCCGGAGATTTTTTACCTTCAGCGGATTTGTGCACTCTTCATGTGCGTCAGAAGCTTCTCCCCAGACGGTTTCCCCTTCTGCTTTTTTATAAGATTTCACTTTAAATTTGTACGTTGTAGCTCCGCTCAATCCTGTAACTTTATAAGAAACTTCTGCTCCGCCTGCAATCGTTGCCACACTTTCGTATTTCTTTTCTGCTGTGTTATATTTATAAACCCGGTATCCGCTGGAACCTGATATTTTGCTCCATCCAAGTGTCACATATGTACTGCTGCGCTTTTCCGTTTTTACATCGGACACTTTTGCCGGCGGAACGGTGGCCGATACCACCGAAGAATAATTTCCATAATAATTTGTCCCACCGATGGTCCAAAAGCAGCGCACCCTGTACTGATAAGTCTTTCCGCTTGTCACATCGGTATCCGTAAAGCTTTTTCCACTCGTCTGCTTCATATAAACATATTTTTTCTGTTTTTCGTCATACCGGTACACGCGGTATCCGGTTACATCATCGGCAGCTTTGCCCCAGCTTAGTTTTACCGGGTCAAATGCATTCCCCACAGTTGCTTTCAATCCTCCGGTTTTTGCACTGGTGTCCTTGTACCAGAAATTTACGTCCAGATTTCCCGTATATCCACTCACTTTTGCAACGGATGAATACTGCCAGAATTCATAGTCATATGCTGTGTCTGCATAAGGTTCCCCTCTTTTTGCATTGCTCGTTGTCGTATTATTGTACCGCGCAATCCAGATGCCGCAATCCTCCAGGGAATCTGTATCAATATAGGATTTGATCCATGCATATGAAGCATAAACAACCGGCTGATATCCCGCATCGGAAATCGTATCTGCAAATGACTGGCAGACCGCTGTCTCTTTTGCTTTGGAGAGTTTTCCCCCTGTCAGGCGGTTGTGACTTCCTTTTTCCCTGTCTATAACAATCGGAAGGGTCACATCCCAGCCGTATTTATCTGCCAGATCCAGCACATATTCTGCTTCCTGTTTTGCCTCTTTTTCTGTCAGTGCCTGTGAAAATATGTACAGACCGACATTGATGTCGTTTTCAAGTGCCGCCTGAATATGGGAATCCGCAGCCGTGTCTTCGTAAATGCTTCCATCGGAAGTGTCCCTTGACGCTACACGGACAAATGCAAAATCTATTCCTGCATCATGTATTTTTTCCCAGTTAAGTGCTGTTGTTTTTTTATTTTTTGCCTGCCACCAGGAGACATCTATTCCGTTCAAAAGCTGCGCATCTTCATAGTCCGATTTGTGATAATAGGTAACACTTGTATAATCCACTTTCGAAGTAAAAGAACCATCCAGAAAATCCTGTGTATATCCGGAAGATGCCTTAGATGCCCCCAGCAGCCGTGGCATGGCATATGTGGACAACAATCCGTCCCTCTGCGTATCCACGTCTGAAATCTGTGTATCATCCATCTCTTCTTTGATGCTTTGTCCCATCACACCATCCATCTGTGTTTTGGGTACCTCCGCCCTCAGCTGCTGTGGTGCAATCATACAGATTCCCGCCAGTATCATTCCTGCTGCTACAATTTTTGCCTTTGTAAATCTCAATTTCTATATCTCCTGTTTGTACATTTATTTCATAAAAGTCATCACCATACCTATATTCTGCAAGCAAAGCATCACCATGATTTTCATTAACAGACCACCGATGATTGGTCTGATCCATTTTCGAATAATACGAAATACCTGTAATGTGATCAGATAATCATACAGATGATATGCAAGCATAAAAATACTGCATGACGCGGCAATACTGCATCCAAAACCTGCTATAGAAAATAATAATCCAACTCCTATGTTCTGTGTCAGGTTCCATCCTGTATAATATCCGGCTGCCGCCAGGGTTTTACACAAAATAGATCCGGGCAATACATTTACCGCCGGAACAATATGATTGTAATATTGCTGGGAAGTGATCATTCCTCCTCCCACAAAAATTCCATCCGCTATGGTCATATATGCATCACCACCGCCAAAGGACATCCATGCAGACAAAATTCCCCTGCCGGAAAAACACATGATCTTATGGTTTACAAACCAGACGGGAACGACGAAAACTGCCGCAAATACAACCCATGTTCCAACATCCTTTGCAATTATACCCCAATTCTTCTCTCTTTTCCATCCGGTATCTGCTATATTACAGAAAATGCCATAACATCCAAGTATTCCCATCACAATATCAACCACAGGATGCCATCCGGACAGATCAAACGAAAACACTTGTACATGTGTCAACAGATAACTGCCAATAATGCCGGTAAGAATTATCAGATTCCTTTTGCTATAATTGCCTCTGGTGAAAAAAATGCTGAAAAATGCCAGTATCAGTACCTGCACCGAAGAAATAAAAAAAGACAGTACAAAAACCCCAAGCATTAAAAAAATCGCTTTCATCTTTCTGTGTTTTCCGTCTTCCCCGCAGTCTTTTAACATTTTTCTGATATAAGAAAACAACAGATACAAAATAAAAACAGAGACTCCTATGGAAATCATATTTACAACAGAAAGGATTTTTTCCTGAAATACAGACAACACCGCTACCAGAGCCACCGTCATCAACGCTCCCGGCAATGCCATCATGACAGCACCTGCGATCATTCCCCTGATTCCAAATTTGCGGCGCCCGATAGACGCTGCAATCTCTACCGGAAGTGCTCCCGGTGTAATACTTGCAACCACCACATCTTTGTCAATATTCTGTTTTTCGTCTATTCCCTGTCGATCTGCAATCTCTTTTTCAATAACTGGAATAAGTGCGCTTCCTCCGCCAAATCCAATACATCCGATCCAAAACATTGACCGGATAAACTGTCCTGCCTGACTCACACGGATTCTCGCAACAGACTTTTCAGTTGCTCCAATATATGATTCACACATGTTTCCACATCCATCTCCGCGGTATCTACGACAACATCTGCATGTTCCGGAATTTCATAAGGGCTGGTAATTCCTGTAAACTGCGCAATTTTTCCTTCCCGCGCAGCCTTATACAATCCTTTTACATCCCTCTTTTCACACTCTTCAATGGAAGTGCTGACATAAACTTCCCGAAAACCGTCTCCGATAATCTGTTTTGCATTCTCGCGATCATGCCGGTACGGAGAAATAAATGCGGTAATCACGATCAGGCCTGCATCATTCATCAGCTTTGCAACCTCTGCAATCCGCCGGATATTTTCTACCCGGTCCTCATCGGAAAAACCAAGATTGCTGTTTAAGCCCATCCGCACATTATCTCCATCCAAAAGCATCGTTTTTTTTCCCATCGCATACAGACGCTTCTCCAGTGCATTTGCTATTGTAGACTTTCCTGCACCGGACAATCCGCTCATCCAGATGGTAAAAGCCTTCTGCTGCATCTGCTTTTCGCGCTTCTGCCTGTTAATATCCATCATATGCCATGTAAGATTGTGTCTGCTGTCTGTTTTTTCATCTCTTTGTGTATTGAATCCCTCTGTCATCTGCCTAGTCCCTTTTATCGAAATAATTTTTTCCAGATCGTCCGAAATGGATGCTTTGCTTTATCCCGGAACATCACAAATTCATTTGCCCTCTTTTCTAACTGCCTGATTCTTTTTTCCTGCTGGTCTATTTTCTGACGCTGAATTTCATTCGTTCTTCTGAGATCCATAGTAACTGCTGCAAAGAACTGAATAATTTCTTCCTGCATTTTTTCATTTTGCGGATTCCATTTCGGTAAATCTTTAACTTCATTCGAAAACAAAGGCTGTCCATCCCCGATATATTCCTCGGCTACCCGTTCATTTTCCTTCGCATACAATTCCAGAAACTGCTGCAATTCCTCTTTTGCAAGCATTTCTGTATTTTCTTCTTTTATGTAATCTTTTGAGATTTCCTTCAAAAATCTACGAAAATAAGAGATTTCTTTTTCTGTGAGAAATTCACTCTTATTGAGTATTCTCTTAATTTCCGTGGTATTTTTATCTAACCGGAGATTTTCACTTTCTTCCAATTCCTGAAATTCCTCTGTGACGTCCAATCCGATCTCATGCATAAAATCATGAATGATTGATCCGTCTTTCCAGCTCTTCGGAGAAAATCTCCTGACTATTAAATTATTTTTTCCTATGACAGCTGCAATCTCATCCAGTTTCTGTGCATATTGGTAAATCTTTTTTTCTTTTTTCTCTGATGCAGCAAGATACTCTTCACATGTCATAACAGCGGCACTATTAAAGTTTTGCTTCACCTCCTGGTTCCATCGCGAAATCAGCAGGCCATCCTGTCTGCGCAGATATACAATCACTTTGATCTGATATTGCTGCTTATCCGCCTCCTTTTTTAATTCCTGAAGAAGTGATTTTTTTGAGTAGCTTAACGCATGCCAGATGGATTCATCTGTCAGTATCACATGATCGTATGTCCCAAATGCGGTTCTGATCTGCTGTAACCCCTCTTCAAAATATTCCTTTTCCTTCGATTGGTTTCTGCTACCGTCTGCATCCCACACTTTTGCAACCAGAAAGTGTGCATTTCTCCTTTTATTTGCTCTTGGATACACATGCAGTGAATCAGGAAAGCAATACCCATATTTTTGCAGTACGTCTTTGTTTTCTTCTAAAAATCTCTGAATAGACGTTGTTGCTGTCTTTGTTGTTCCAATATGCAAATATAAGGTTTTCATGGCTTTATTCCTTTCCAATGTTTTACATTTGTTATAATATAAAATATTCCTTGAATGAACCTTGAAAACATATCAATTTTCTTTTTAACTTTTTTTATTCATCCAAAAATAAAAATTATGATTGCAAGATTTCCAAGATTCGTTATAATAAATTCCAAATACAACAATAATTATTTTGATTTAGCAAAGGGGATTCCAATTGAAAATTTTAGTAATTGAAGACTCCGTCCGGCTTGCGGATACCATTGCAGAAGCTTTACAAAACGAAAACTATGCGGTAGATATCGCAAACGATGGACAGATCGGCTATGAGCATGCCTCAACCGGCATTTATGATATGATTATTTTAGATCTCATGCTTCCGAAAATGAACGGTTATGAAGTTCTTTCTGCTCTGCGCAGGGATGGAGACAATGTTCCGGTACTTATTCTCTCCGCAAAAACAGAACTTGATGATAAAATTCAGGGATTTACTACCGGTGCGGACGATTATATGACCAAACCATTTGAAATTCGTGAACTACTTATGCGCATACAGGCGATCAGCAGACGCAGCAATCATCAGGATACTTCACACCCTGTCGTTGGAAATCTCTCCTACGATCCTGCTACCTGTGAAATCTGCAACACACAGACCCAAAAATCTGTCCAGGTATCCGGAAAAGAAATGCAACTGCTGGAATTTTTTATGAATAACTGTAATCAGGTTCTCGAGAAAAACCAGATTACCACAAAGATCTGGGGATTCGATTCCAATGCAGAATACAATAATGTAGAAGTATATGTTTCTTTCCTGCGACGAAAATTTCATCATCTGCAGGTCAATGTGACAATTCGCGCCATTCGCGGAGTCGGTTATATTATGGAGGTTTCCGATGATTAAATCTTTACAAAAGAGAATCAGTACACTTTTTATGTTCCTGCTTACCATCATCTGGCTTGTTATTTTACTGCTTTTTGTCAACAACTCCTACCGGAACAATCTAAGTGATCTCCAGCAAACCGTTCGTGCCGCTCTCCACTATACTACATGGGATGCATTTGTCATCTCTAATGGACAGACGTCTCCGTCCGAACTTGATCATATTCCCTATTGTCTTTTTTCTATTGATGAATCCAATGAAATGGATATCATGTTTGACACTTTTTCTGATGTCTCCGACAGTTATCTTTTAAAACAAGGAAAAGCTCTCATATCCAATAGTAAGAAATATGTATTTATCAGGCGTTATGTCTCTGTTAATCATCTTCGCGCCAAAAAAGGACAATATTATGTTTTGATGCTCAGCGGAACACCTGCTTTAAAAGCAACACTTCCGACTGTCTCTCTCTGTTTTATTCTGGCAATTCTCGGTATTATTGTATTTACCATTTCCTCCAAAGCACTTTCCCGCTGGATGGTAAAACCGATTGAAAATACCATTTTATCCGAGAAAAAATTTATTTCCAATGCCAGTCATGAGCTGAAAACCCCACTCTCCGTCATTAGTGCCAATGCCGAACTTCTATCTTCTGAAGTAGGCAGGGACAATAAACATCTGCTGTATATTCAGCAGGAAACTTCCCGGATGATCTCTCTTGTCCAGAAAATGCTTACACTCACACGGCTGGATGCCCCGCAGATCCAGAATACCCATGCAGTTTTCCCTGTAGATGACGCACTGCTTGACATTATCTATCCGATGGAAAGTGTTGCTTTTGAAAAACACATTGCGCTTTCCATTGATGTTCAGGAACAAATGAAAATGGATGGAAACGAGAGTCAGATTCAGAATCTCGCTTCCATCCTGTTAAATAATGCATTAAGCTATACCCCGGAAAACGGAAGTATAGAAATTCACGCCCATATCCATAACCGTAAATTTTATTTGTCCGTGGAAAATACCGGCAATCCGATTCCGGAAGAAATCCGTGACCGCCTGTTTGAACGTTTTTTCCGCGCAGACGAAGCACGCGCGGATAACGGTCATTTTGGGCTCGGTCTGTCCATTGCGCACTCTATTGTCACGAACCATTCCGGCAAAATCACCGTAGAACGGCAGGGGGACAAAAATGTATTTTCCGTTATGCTGCCTGTGACTTTCCACAAATAATTCAGCGCACCTGATTGCCCACAATGCGGTAATAAATTTTTGAAGTGATCCGGAATACCACATAATAGATAACCGCAAATACAAGTACCGTTGTAACGAGACACCAGACAAACAACTGCCCGCTGTCCATAATCAACAGGGAAAGCACTCTGCGGATCATTGGAAATGCCGCCACGACATGCAGTACTGCCACCACGATCGGCAGAAAGAACACCATGCGGATCTGCGTCTCGATCGCCGACTTCACCTCGACATTGCTCATGCCCACCTGTTCCATGATCCGGTATCGCTCCTTGTCCTCGTACCCCTCCGATACCTGTTTGTAGAAAATAATCATCACTGTCACTGCCAGAAAGACGGTGCCAAGGAAAATCCCAAGGAAGAAAAACCCTCCGTACAGTGCCAGCAGCTCCTTCCGGTTTACTGCCCTGCCGCGCACGCGCCGCCAGACAACGCCATATTTTTCCCCAGAGGAATAATTCTCCACGTTTCCGCTGCACGCGATCTTTTCTGTCTCCGTTCCGGTAATATTGATTCCAAGTACATTTTCATAGGCATACGCACTGACATTCTCTGTATTTGCCTCAGCGATCGCCAGTTTCTGCAACTTCTGCAGCGTCTGCATATGATCCACAACGATATAATAAACCCCATCCATGAACGAAATAGCCCCTCCATTGCTGCGATTCTTACAGTATCCATTTTGCTGTACGGTAAACGTTTCTCCAAGAATCTGTATCTGATCTCCACGCAATGTTTTCGTAGACTGGAACCGTTTTTCCCGGAAGATAAGAATTTTTCCGGCTTCTACCTTTGGCACATCCGCCTCTGTCAGCGTGTGATCCATCCGAAGGAAATTATCCCGCGTCAAAAAATACAGGCTCGCATTTGTCGGTTTCTGCCCAATCGTAAGAGAATCTTTCTCCAACGTCATCGCAAAATTCAGATACGAATAACTCTCACTGTCCGTCACGTTTGTTCCCGTATCCTCTATAAACTGTATAATATCCGAACTCTGCTCCGATACATTTTCCTTCACCTCAGAATAGCCGGTCTGCACGTTGATCTCATATGGATAGAGTATGTTAATCTCATCATCAAAACCCACAAACATACAGACCGTGGTAGACACCATGACCATCACCATCGTCGATAAAATACAGATGCTTGCCAGCCCCGCCGCATTCTGCTTCATCCGGTACATCATCGTCGATACAGCGATAAAATGCTTTTTTTTGTAATAAAATCCATGGGTTTTCCGCAGCAGCTTTAACACCGCAATACTGCCCGCCGTAAACAGCATATATGTTCCAGCGATCACCAGAAGCACTGCCACAAAAAACAGGCTGATCACTTTCATTGGCTGCTCTGTCGTAATGGCAATTGCATATCCCGCACCGAGACATACTACTCCTAAAATTGCCATAAGCCACTTCGTTTTCGGCTCCTTTTCCCCCACACTGCTGCCCCGCAAAAGTTCCACCGGATTTGCCAGTTTCATCTGCATCAGATTGTAAAAAAGCGTCATCATATACAAAATACCAAACACCAGCACGGTATTTTTCACGGCAGACGGCGGAACGGAAAATTCGATCGTCACCTGAATCCCCAGAATCCGGTAAATCAGCATAAGTGCCAGTTTGGAAAACAAAATTCCAGCAACAATGCCTCCGACGATCGAGACAAACGCGGTAAACACCGTCTCAATGGCAAGCACTTTCGCAATATGCCTCTTTTCCATCCCGAGAATATTGTAAATTCCCATCTCTTTTTTACGCCTTTTACTGATAAAGCTGTTTGTATAAAAAATATAGATATACGAGAAAACGCCTACCACAATCACACCAAACGACATGATTGTTGTAATATAATAGGCTCCGCGCATTTTTTCAAGCCCGGCACTGTTGTTGATAAACATCATAATGTAAAACATAAGCACCGTGATCATTCCCGCAACCATATAAGGAACATACAGTGATTTGTTATTTTTCAGGTTGTTTTTTGCCAGCCGTACATACAGATTATTCATAGTTCTCACCACCTGTCGTCAGAACGGTCAATGTTTCCGAAATCTTTGCATACAATTGTTCATTACTCATGCTTCCGCGGTACAATTGGTGGAAAACTTCCCCGTCCTTGATAAAAAGCACCCGGTTTGCATGGCTCGCCGCCTTGGTACTGTGCGTTACCATAAGAACCGTCTGCCCCTCCTTATTGATCTGCGAAAACAGCGTCAGCAGGCTGTCGGTTGCCTTGGAGTCCAAAGCTCCTGTCGGTTCATCCGCAAGGATCAGCTCCGGCTTTGTGATGATTGCCCGCGCCACCGCCGCACGCTGTTTTTGTCCACCGGACACCTCATACGGATACTTCTCCAGAATATCCACAATGCCAAGTTTCTGCGCAATTGGATAAAGCCACTCATTCATCTGCTTATAAGGCACATTTGAGAGCACCAGCGGCAGGAAAATATTGTCCTTCAGCGAAAAATTGTCAAGCAGATGAAAATCCTGAAACACAAAGCCAAGATGCTCCCGCCGAAATGCTGCAATTTCTTTTTCCCGCACCGTCACAAGGTTTTTCCCGTTCAGCAGTACTTCTCCCTCCGTCGGACGGTCAAGCGCCGCCAGAATATTCAAAAGTGTTGTCTTGCCCGATCCGGACTCGCCCATGATCGCGACATACTCGCCTTCCTCTACCGAGAACTGGATGTTTCGCAGTGCCTGCACCTGATTGCCACCAAATCTCGTCGTATAAACTTTTTTCAGATTATGCACTTCTAAAATTGTCATGATTTTTACTCCTTATAAATCTGTCCTTTTTTCTACTGTTTTTCATAAAAATAACTCTGTCCCTTTTTTACAATTTCAGAATAGCAAAAAACCGAAATGCAAGCCATTGATTTGTCTTACATTTCGGCTTTGGGGCTGTAAAATAAGTCCCTAATATAAGAAACGCCAATTCCGGCAAATGTCGGT